>Ga0210040_10001166_pt1 | contig 40654 bp, 31 predicted proteins | sample CryGeyCG12114_NA_FD_185462 | JGI IMG/M metagenome (GOLD analysis project Ga0210040, IMG submission 185462) | Groundwater microbial communities from aquifer - Crystal Geyser CG19_WC_8/21/14_NA (SPAdes) (version 2) | ecosystem: Environmental > Aquatic > Deep subsurface > Groundwater | place: USA... | reverse complement strand
AAATGAGCAAAAATTAACTAAATGCTAAAAGCGGCCTTTCAACGATGCAGTCTTTATCAAGAAATATATGTTGAAAATTTCAAGCGAATACATCCAGTAGTTTCGCCAAAACCGTGAACACAAAATTTCATTTTTTAAGCACCAAGGGGTTTTCAGACAGGTCACGTGACCCAAAAATAAAACATTTTTTCTAAAATCAGTTATGCATTTTTGTGTTTTGAAATTTTTTATGTAGGGAAAACTCGGGCAGCTTAACATTCCCAAAAATTTTGAGTTTGTTTGGTTTTGTAGTTTCCGCGTGAAAAAATAATCTTCAGTTTTTGACTTTTTGAGACCCCGTTTGTAGTATAATTTTATGAGAGGTCTCACGCCCTCTAATAAACTTGACTAGCTTCAAAAAGTAATTCAAATCCAATTAAAATTAAGATCCAAAATCGCAAAAAAAAACAAATATCAACTTTAAATTTATGATTTGAGGCTTCTTTTGAGTAGAATGACTGAGAGGCAGAGAGGACTGAGAAATTGCCGTGGTATCAACTTTTACTTTTGGGTGAATATGGTATCAGGTACGAATTTGCATTGTGGACTGTGGACCTTTTAAATTGTCTAAGAGAGGCTGAAATTGTTGTAATCGTAACATAATGTTTATTACCAAGCTGTAAACAAAGAATAAAAAAAGGACTAAGGAGCCCGTAGTCCTTTTTCATGATGTTAATAGTCTATCTTGCTGGACTAGTAATAGTATTAGATACATTCAAAATTAACTACGGCGCACCCCAAAGATAATTTATAAAGTTATACGATGTTCTACTATGTAAAATCCGTAATCTAATCGAAAATATAATAAATATTGCATAAGATATTACAGAAAGCCTTTTCTAAAAATATCGTAGTCGCGTTTTTTAATTTCCTAGTTAGTGTCAAACGATCATGGATTAGAGTGAAACATTTTGAAAATTACCACAATATAAACTAATATGATGAATGAACATTAATGACATATGGATGTAATCAAAGAAGAATGAACAAGACAATCAAGGATCATATATTCAATTAAGGAGAAACAAACCCTTTTTATAAATTGACTTTATATTCTTAACCATAAATCATAATTACCTGCCATCATATAAGAGTGGGATGATATCGATGATTGATGTACAAGTATTTCCCGAGATCAGAGTATTCAGAGCACCAAAAAACTGACAAAGTATTACAAACTTAAATCGTTCTCTATTGTTAATTATTAATTAACACAATCGGCAGTCGAGCATAGGGCATTAGCGCCTTGATAGACATATATAGCCGAAAATAAAATCGAACGATTTGACTCTCCAAACTTTCAATTTATGAAGTATAAGAAATCAGCGGTAATGTTTTCCAAAATCAGCTTGTGGTTGCCCTTGCCACAGTTACAGCCAATAAATTCAGAGCAAAAAGCCAGCTTTTAAAATCCTCATTCGATTAGATCTGTCGTAGCCGGCGTTTAAGCTAGCAAATGAAAAATTTCCCCTGGCTTATTTCACAGGAGACATTTTTTGACAGGCCAGGGAAAAGTTGAGTAAGTCCCGCTCAAGATCTAAAAAATTTTGTGGCCTGCTTCTCTCTCTGGCTGTCAATCATTTCAAAAAATTCGCGTCAGACGTGCTAGAACAACAAACAGCATATGTATGTAAATAAGCCTATGCAAAAGACTTCATGAGCCTGAGTGAATTTAAAAGCGTCTCTTGAAAAATTTTTAGAAAAAAATGTACACTGGTCAAATTGACTTGACCTAGGTTAGATAAAATGCTGAGAATAAGATATGTAGGGAGAAAATCATGAGTTTGAAGCAAAGATGAAAACGGGTAAATTAAATGCTATGCCAAAATAGCTGAGTAATTCAATACATATACTCATTTACACTGACAGTCTGACCGTTTCCAGAGTGGAATTAATGCACAAATCTCAATTAAAAAAAACTTGTTGATTGCAGCTATTCAATTGTGTATTTATAACACTGGCTTTGGAATTATAGCCCAATAGGGTTGTAAATACGCAAATGAGGTTACCATGGAAACCCGAGTATGCAAACATTGGATGAAATGACGACTGATACTAGCATGATAAAACATTGCCGATGCAGTGCAATTTTATGATCTCATCGAAGTAAATACTGGAACACAGTCTTTTATATTCACAAATATCAACTTAATATAAATAACGCTTTTGCTAATTATAAGTAACTAGGACTAGAAAAGCACAATGTTTGCATATCTGAGCAAAAAGGTAGGTAAAAAGTCAAATTACAACGAATTTAAATGACCTCAGTGTTATATTTTTGACATTGGTTACTCACAGTTGGAAATGCCTCAAGGAGCCAATGTAAAATGTGTTGTCTGGAGTGCCTCTAACAATTACCTAGCCTGTGGATGCGAAAACGGGATGCTCAAAGTGCTCAAAATAGAATCCGCCTCTAATAATAATGGGAGCACTAGTAATGGTAATGGAGGAAATGGCCCATCAAAAGGTATTCTCGCAGCCCCTTCTAACATAGCTATGAATCAAACATTGGAAGGACATTCTACCAGCATTCAAGTCATTGCATGGAATAACATTCATCAAAAGTTGACCACCAGTGATGCCAAAGGTCTTTTAAAAATAATTTTTCTAAAAAAAGTAAAAGCTGGGCATTCTAGTAAAAATCAAACTTAAAACAAAATTTTCCAATTCCAAAAGGTCTCATCATTGTCTGGATGATGTATAAAAACATGTGGTACGAAGAAATGGTAAACAACCGAAACAGGTCTACAGTGAAAGGCTTAGCTTGGTCTAGCGATGGCAACAAAATATGCATAGTGTACGAAGATGGTAAGCCAACAAATGCTATGCAGTTTTTATGCATTAGAGATTCTCATACTTTATTACCATTGTCTAACTAACTGACTACCTATAAATACCGAATTTATTAGGTGCAGTGATAGTAGGTTCTGCAGACGGAAATCGGCTTTGGGGTAAGGATATAAAAGGCTCTATGCTCACAGGAGTAACATGGTCACACGATGTGAAAACTCTCCTTTTCACGATGGACTCTGGAGACATCCATATTTATGATTCTAATGGCTCATTTATGGTTAGTATTTAACAGTAACCCACTGTAGTATCCTTCAATTGTTTTAGCTTAACTAACTATTTGTATGGATCCTTCACAATGTAAAATACTGTGATAGTGAGTTTTTCGAGACCATTGGTTAGTAGCATTTCGTGCATGCACTAAACTAAATTGCTGTCTTTTCTACTGTATAGTCAAAAATGAACTTGGAGAAATGGCCCAAATATCAAAATCCGGATGATCCAGATCCAGTCGTCACCGTGCGATGTAAACCAACGGAGGGCAATGGAGGAGACACTGATGAGCCGATCCTGGCTGTCATATGGAGAGCCAATCATATTACATTGTTGAGGAGCACCACTGATGACAGTACAGGAGAATTTTAGCATCCATTTCAGTTTTGCTTTGCACTGGCTGAACGCTGAAATGTACATTTTTTTCCTCTTCATTATCCTAGATCCAATAATTGTGGACACTATGTTGGTCAGTACATGCGGTGATTGGAGTCCTAATGGTATGTACATTGCTGTCGGGGGAACACCGACTTCCAAAGATGCTGATTTTGACCAAGTTAATATTTTCAGCTCGATGGGGAAAGTAAGCATTAGTTAGTCTTTTCTTATGCTTACAGTTGTTTTAGTAGGGTGGAAAAAAGCTACTAATACCCCTGTTTTTCTGTGTATCAAGTTTTTGCAATATGTGAGATCACCGGGATCTCCATTAGCATCAGTCTCATGGGATTATCTATCCCTAAGGTTAGCAATTGGAGCCGGAGCCCATGTTTACTTTGCCAACTTACGACCTTTGTACAAGTTTGCATTTTTTGGTTCTCATGTGTTTGCCTACGTATTCATTCGATCTGATGGCACCAATCATATTGCTTTCTGGGATACCCGAAAAGTAAGTTGGTCGTAGGTAATTAAAAATGCATTCGGAAAACATGTATCACATTTCGAACTATACATTTTTCTTACACACACAGCTTACTACACAAGAAATGCCCGGAAAAGTTGTGGAAGTAAAAGGAGATGAAGATCATTTTGGTGTTTTGTCCGTAAATCAAAATAACGTTTATACTGTAGCTGTGCTGAATGCTGTTGGTGCCCCTGTAGATAGTATGTGCAAACATTTCAGATTTCCATTCGTTAGCTAGCTAGTCATTTTTCAGAGAATAATTATAAATTTTTGACAAACCAACTAATTAAAACTTGACCCCTAGGCCTAACGATTCAATCAATGGAACCCTTCACAATATGTGTGACAGAAACAGTGTTGGTTTGTTTGGCAACAAATGCCGTGCTCCTGTGGAAATACCAATCGGCCACATCACAAAGCAGACTTGTCAGCGAGTATGGGTCCAAAAGAAGGGAAAAAATGTTTCATATTGATGAGACACCTAAAGTAACAACATCAGACCATACCATGGAGGGAGTGGACTTTGCAAGAGAGGTAATTATTGCAATATAAAACATGATTAATAAATGTCATAAACACATACTATATGATTTTAAACAAAACATCCGTATTTAAGTTTTCCCATAAGGATTATGCCAGTCAGGTTGGTGGGTCATAGTAACCAGCCTAACAATATTCATACAAGCACGGTGCAAGAGAAGCCAAACTGTATCACAATACCCCAAGATCTTCACCGTATTTAGATTCCTCATGTTTGATCGTATTTCATTATATTTGCAGCCAACTAGTGATCCCGCAGTGTGTGCAGATGCAAAGCCCCATTTGCTGGTAATTGGAAGGGATTCTGGGAAGATCCAAATGTATTCCCTGCCACATGGAGCACTTTTGACAATTTTGGAGGCAGCGGTGGATGTAAATATGCCCATTCTCAACTTGATCTCAATCTCAATTGAACAAGCTAAATAACTAAAAAAAGTCATAATTTCTAACCCAATGTCTGCAGATGAATATTAGAGCTCAACGACTGTTTCTCAATACGGATGGATCCCAAATGGCTATGCTAGACATGGGTGGATGTTTGAGCATATGCTCACTAGCGAGTCCATCCATTCGCTCATCGAATATTAAAAAGTATGACCGCAAAGATGTTTGGAACTTGATTTGGGCCACTGATAATCCCAGCATGTTCTGTATTGTGGAAAAAACACGGATGTAAGAACTAAATATATTAACGCATAGTTACATGTAGTCATGAGTAGTTAGCAAATTTCACCAATGTTTATCTAATTAGCTAACATTGTTGAAAAAGGTATATCATGAAAGATGGAGAAATGGAAGAGCCTGTAATCACTTCTGGATATTTGGCTTATTTCAAAGTACGCTTTGTAGCTAATAGTAAAAGTGGTGAATATTAACGATTACATAATGGAGAGACTATAGAAAATGTTTCGTTTTTATATAGGGCTTGGAAGTGACTATAATCCTTATGGACGAAATCATGCAAGACCCAGAGAGCCCACAGAAAGAGCACGTCATGAAAATAGAAACCCGAGCTTTACGAGACACAAGGTCATTGATAGAAAATGGCACGTCATTGGCGGATGTGAGTCGTTATGTGGAAGAAAATAGTCATCCCTCCCTATGGCGATTGTTGGCACAAGCAGCACTAGACAAATTGGATCTAGGTGTGGCTGAGACCTCGTTTGTTCGATGTCGGGACTATGACGGTGTTCAATTTGCCAAAAGGATTGCGACAATACCCAATGAGCTAATTCGTAAAGCTGAAGTTTACAGCTTTTTTGAAGACTTTGAAACTGCTGAAAAACTTTATTTGGAAGTTGATAGACGGTAACATTAATGATACAAAAAAGTTATTTCTGTCCAAACTACATGCATAGTTGGTATCCTAGGAGTTAAATATTAAATGCTTATTTTACTTACTACTAAACTATGTCCCATGCATGTAATGTAGGGATTTGGCCGCAGAGATGTGGAAACTATTGGGAGAATGGAAAAAAGTGGAATCTGTGTCACAAACCTTGCTCAGACAACGGGCCTCAGATAGAGGATACCGAGAAATGAATATAGCCATGGGGAATCGGTTTTTAGAGGAACAAGAATGGTCCAAAGCGCTCAGGCATTTTGAAAAAGCAGATGATACGGCCAAAATGGTCGAATGTTATTTAATGATGGGAGACTATCAAAGTTTGGATAATTTGACGGCCTCCCTCCCTGAGAAAAGTTTCTTGCTACCCCAAATAGCTATGGCCTTTGAAGCTGTGGGACTAACCACTGAAGCTGTATGATGACTAAAATTATGAAAATTTAGCTTTATGAATTATGAATTGGTTTCATTATTTTCTTATGCATTAATTTGTACAGGTGAAAGCATATCTAGCATGCGGGATGGCTGAAAAAGCGGTTGAAACTGCAGTCACGCTTTCACAATGGAATCTGGCAATGGAGCTTGCCCAACGTCATACTGTCCAGTCTGTAGGATCAGTGTTAATTAAATACACGGGGTGAGTTGAGAGTGTTGAGACGTGAAAATTATTTATAATGCACGCAATCTTTCCTTGAGATATGTAATGCAATCAACCAAACCAATTCAGACATTTGCTCCAAAATGGGGAAATCCTGCGAGCAGTAGAGCTGTTAAAAAAATCGGATAAACCATTTGCTGCTGGAAAATTACTAGCTATGGTAAGTTAAATGGCCAACGCAGTTAATGATTAAAAATAAGAATTTTTTTCATTTTGAAGTTTGTTGCATTATCTTAGCTCGCCTTAAGAGAACTAAATGAGGTGGAGAATCCTAACTTTGTGATGGTGAAAAAAATGTTCATCATGTCCGCCATGATGTTCACGTACAAAACTACAAAATTCTTTCACGATGACCTGAAAGGCGATCGGATTCAAAGTGGACTGTTGCGGGATAATTCCATTGACCAAGAAAAATTATCCAGGGATCAAACGGATATATCCTTTGAGAACCACATTCCAGAGCAATTTAGACCCACACAAGAAGAATATGGATGGATGAGGGAAACGCCATGGAGAGGTGCTACTGCTGCCCATTTCCTCTTGCTAGTTCAGAGGCTCATTTACGAAAACCAATATGGGAATGCTATGAAAGCTGGATTGCATTTAAGGTTTGCTTTTATTTTTTAAATGAAAAAAACTCTTTTAAAAATTTGAATCAGTTTGTCAATTCGTTACAGGAACTACTGCGATATTGTTGGAGACGAGAGGGTGAATAGTCTATTGGCTCTCGCAGCTGCCAATTGTAAATGCTATAATGTTTGTTCTCGAGCTTTCATCCATTTGGAGCTAATTGATGAAGAATATGGGAGCATTGCTTCAGATATGTTTGGAGACCATGTCCCAAAAGACTTGAATGTTCAAAAGATCCCATGTCCAATGTAAATACGTAGTAATATTTACAGAATTACAAGGAGGGGAAATTATGGAGTGCTGGGGAATTTTTGTATGGGGTGATTACTAAACTATTCCAAGCTTTTATATTTCATTTGCAGGTGCAACACGCAAATAGTGGATTGGTCCAGTTCCTGTTTGAGTTGTGAAACTCCGTTCGCACAATGCATCGTTACAGGGAAACCGCTCATACAAAAAGAGAAAAGCTGGACTTGTGGAACTTGCAATGGATCGGCAAATGCAAGTGAAATGAGCAAATTGTTGTATTGTCCATTGTGTCATGTGCAAAAGTCTGCTTAGTCAGTAAAAATGTGAAAGTTTCTGACATGTAACATCATCAGTGCATATTTTATAATGTGGCGAGTATTAAAATAAAAGTTGCCTCTGTTATTTTTGCCCTATCTAAATGTACTCAACATGTGGTTTTCTTTGGTTAGAATGCAATGGACCAAAAGTAAAATTCATAGATATTATTGTCAGTTCATCTTAGGTCAAAGCAAATGCGATTTGCAGACATGTTCGTCTTGCAAAAAAAAGCTTCCTTGTTCCTTGTTATTGTTTATTTTTATTTCTGGTTTAGTTAATCATATGCAGTATTTAATTCCAATCATCTTGTGAAGAAAGTATACGTATTAAGTACACATCTAAAAGTAATCTTGAGACATGTTTAAGTAAAGTAGGGCTTATCAAATGAAGTGAGGCCATGAACTGTGGCGCTATGTAATGCACCCTTGCGTTGAGGATGAAAGTTTGTTGCTTTTTTTATAACAAGAACAAACAACTGCGCTCCAGCAGAACTGTGTACCGAACGAACAATGATAGTTCATGATGTCTTTAAGTTCATGAACCATAAATTGCACGATTTGGAGCTTGGAAACACATCAAAAAACGGTCTGTGTGACTACAGTCTCCGATGGAGAATTGCGTTAGAAAAAGCTAAAAGTGTCATTATCAATGATAAACCAATAAACGTTATCAGCCGGGTTTTATTGCATGCATGACACACAGGAAGTTAAGAGCTATAAATTTAAGATAAGTTTCTGTTTAAATACTGTCAGACTACCATTTACATACTTTACATTTTCTATCCTCAGTAGTAATACGGTGACTAATTTCGCTAAACACTACTTTACCTTTGCAGACTTGAGCAAACATTTAAAGCTAATAAATATAATCATCATTGCTTGACAAATAAAATATTGTGGGCTTAAGATGCATATCATTAATGTAAACTCGATACGTTGGTTGTACTGTATTTATTACTGAATGAATACATGGAAAAATAAAACATGCTAGTAGATAGCATGTTACAATTTTTTTCGGTAGACTATTTTACGCAGGGAACTATAATTTGTTAAATACGTAGTTAGTTCGTTAGTTAGGTTAGTTATTTGTAACGAATATAGCATATAGTAGCTTCACATATTGCTAACTAACAGCATAACATCATAATTTGTACTTGATCCATGGAATGATATGGTCACATAGTGTAATAAGCAATGCAAGTTACAGACACTACTGTTGATGTCAATAAAACTGCGTGGCAAATGTTGTAGTTTGCACGCTGTGATAATTTTGAACCAATAAAAATGGCTTGGCAACCTACAAACTAACTAATTTGGTGTTGTGTGGGTCGCCACAAAAGTCATAAAGCTATTTTCCCGAAGTGCAGTGAGTTCATTTCTTTTCGAAATCCCCATTGTTCTGAATCAAAATTTTTTTTCCACCTTCTGTGGATTTCAAACGGAGAGCGGAGTGATTGAGCAACTTGTTTATTACACAAGTGTACAATAACTCTGTCTTTACGCACATACCTGGTGACAATTTCATTAATAATTCAGGATTTAAACTGTCCAGAAAGTTGTTGAATCTGTATAAAATTCCATTGTATGCTTTAAATCAATTTTCATAGATTGACTGGCTTTTGAGTGTACCACCACCTTTGAAGCTACATTCATTTGTACGCATGTATCTATACAGCCAACCAGTTGTTGTAGCTGTAGTAAATTTAGTTTGCCGATACATACATAACTGAATGAACTTTGTAGGATGTTATATGGGGGTTTACACACTGGTTTCTACATATACTGCAATAAGCAATAGGCCTGTTGTAAAAAGCACTGTATTCGTGTAAAAAAAACCTGCTTAGTGTATATAATGATCGTGATGTGACTGCAGTTTGTAGTATATAGATGAAAAGCACATTCTGAAAAGCTGCGCTTAGCGCTTAATGCATATTACTTACTGTGTGTGTAGCAGTAGTAGTAGCGTGTAAGTTACTACTATTTGTGACGATAAGACAACACTACTAAATGAAATATTTTTCAAACCAGCTGCAGCACCTTAACTTTATAATTATGAACATGCTGAGGAGCCGCAAAAATAAAGTTTCACGATTAATGGGAGTCACTTTGAAAAGGCAAATTTTGTCTCGTGCAAGTCCTCCCCATTCAGTCCTTAGAGCTAATCAGTGGAAACAATCTACTTCTAACTGTACCATGTGCAATAACAATAATACTATTGACCCGTGCGCCTACTTTTTTGAAACCACAACAGATGTTTTGCCAAAACGATTTAATCCGTGTTGCTAAAAGTTGCACTACAATTGTGATTGGATTGTAAGTACAGAGCGCCGTTTACCAAAGTTTTCACTCTGTGTTCCAAAGGGATGGGATGATTAGTGAAGTGTAATTGTCACTGGAGCTAGAAAGTTACGACAGAACAAAATATTTTGATCATCAATCAGGGGAACTTCGTTCTCAAATTCTAAACGATGGAAGTGGAATTTCAAGAAATTCAAGAACTTTTGGAGTTTTTCTCCAAAAATACCTACAAAGCGAGAGATACACACCCTAAAGTAGGTCAACATTTGTAGTTTTATTCCCTGCTGCGTAATTCATGTACCTAGTTTTCATTGTTATGAATTCAAAAATATTTCATTATTGTGGAACGATTAGTTATTCATCTATAAATTCTCTTTTCCAATAGGTTCACAAGATCATGCAAAGATGTCTTCAACTGTTTGAGCTGGATTACAAATACTCGGTAAACGAGGCAATCTAGGAGAAAGACTTTGCTTGTGCCCTCAAATATTTCTGTTCCATGTAGAATATGCAATTTATATTTTCTTTTCGCTCAGGTAATTCCTAACCTTGGAGGAGAATTGAGCACAAACTACCCTAGCACTATGGTTTTCCTAGAGTCTGAGAAAAGTCCTTGTTTGAGTTCAACTTCCGTGAGCTTAAAAAGTGATTCAATGAGAAATGATGCCTCGTCTTCTTCATCTTCGTCTACTACTACACCCAACTACTTACTGGCTCCAGAATGCCCCAGTTTCACTGACCAATCTAGTACTCACGTTATTGGTCAGAGTTTGGCCTGTTCCGCCCCATCCTACAAAAATGTGCTCATGTCCTCGAAAGACTCGAAAGAAGATGATGGTAACTCCGTAGAAGCATCCAAATTGAAAGAATTATGCTCTCGTGCCAGACTTGCTCGCTGTAGAGCAAGATTTCCCATTCCTGTGATACTGTATGACAACAAACATATATGCAGGTCAGAAGTCCTTCTACAACTAAATAGATCCTAGAACTCAAGCTGGAATCTAAAACTTAATTCCATGAATTCAAATGTTTCAGTCTGACTGAAGCTTGCATAGACATGAAGATGAACTTTATTGTTATTATGTAAATGCTTAATTTAGGTCGGCCACTTTGTCAGGCGGACCTGAAATTTATGGACGCTCTTCCATCGACTACTTATTTTCTAGTGGAAATGATAGCAAATGGTACAATGAGCCAGATCCATCAGATGACATGCTAGTGAATGCAGACACCCCAAGTGACTGGCAACTTTTTGATAGAGTTAGAAGTCAGGATATACGACTTCTACGAACTTTTGAAGTTCAGACCATTGTTGATTTAATGGTTGAGAATAAAAAAGTTAAATTTGGAATGAAGTGAGTAGTAAATTACAATGCTGTCATAGTGTAGCTTTTAAGTGTTAAGCTTTTGCCAATACTTTTATAATGGGATTATATTTCCTCATAGTGTCACATCCTCAGAAAAGGTGGATAAAGAGAACAGATACTCGGAATTCAATTTAATTTCCCTACCATATCCGGGATGTGAGTTTTTCAAGCAATATCGTGACAACGGGTACAATGGAGAAGACCTCGTCTTTGAATGGAATCAGGGGCATGTTGATGCAAATATTTTTGTTCCTCAGAATTCTACAACTACGAGCTTAAAAATTGACTGGCCGTTGTACCGGGTAAGTCTTTTTATATAGCATTTAGCTAGCAGAAAAATCATTCTTTACTTCTACTCATTTCATTTTTTGTGTGATTCGCACTGAAGTCAGTGAATTCAAATCTATATATGCTTCTCTTCTTCACTTCTATAAAAATATGAATACTCTATGCTAACTTTATTTGTTATTTATTGTACATCTGGAAAATATTTTGCGTGTTGCAGAACTGGGATTTGGTGAATTTGACTCAAAATTACCTGAAGCTGCTTCTTGCTCACATAAAGGATGGCCATCATGGAATGCTGATCCATTGCATAAGTGGCTGGGATCGTACCCCCTTATTCATATCGCTACTTCGATTGTCCCTTTGGGCAGATGGGGTGATTCACAAGTCTCTTAGTTCAGAGCAGGTAATACGGAAGTAGATGCTTAAAACAGTTTCCGTCTCTCTAACAATGAGTATGGATGCTTAATAAAATTTTGGTCAAAACTCACTAAGAATCTTTTTTCACAGATTCTGTACCTGACAATAGCGTACGACTGGTTGCTGTTTGGCCATAATTTAGAAGATAGATTAAGTAAAGGAGAAGAAATATTTTTCTTTTGCTTCTACTTTTTAAAATATATGGTCGACTCAGAATTCAGTGTGGGAAATGGGTAAATTCTTATCTACCTAACAAGCAATTTATTGCTTTCCTGGTAGAAATTGTAAACTTAATTTTTTTTGAACAGTAAATCTGAAGTAGAAAAACCTGTACATAGTCAATTAGCAAGAGTTAGGAACGACTCTGACATTCAACTAGAAGGTGTTCTTTTGGACGGTGAAGGCAGTCACACTAGTCCGGAAGGCTCCAACTGGAGCCTCAATTCATGCAGTAGTTTCCAGAGTAACCGAAGTGTGGAGAATCCACCCACATATTTTCAAGTGATTGAAGAATCATGGGATGACTGTAACAGTGCGCAACATGGAACTGCTAGTTCTCACACTCACACTACTCATTGCCATCTACAAACTAGGAATGTACAGTCCTCACCGTCTCCTATCACTCCCGCAAACTTGTGTTCACCACTTGTGAAAGCTTCAAAAAACTGTGCCACTTCAACCAATGCTGGAGCCAATAGCGCCTGCAGTGAGATAAAAATTAGTAATACTAATGGAAACACTAGAAACGTTTTCATTGCTAAAGATGTGACTGGCATCCTACTACAACCAACTCCGTTTTGTGACCCTGATTTGCTTACTTCAGCGATTTCCAGTAATGGTGAAACCACCATTGTAGGGGCTGTAACAGCCCACAATGGAAACGGGATCGATACTGGAACACTTGGGACTGAGTCCATTTCTCATCCCTTATCTCCTTCCTTCTGTAGTCCCAGTGAAATTCCTGGCAACTCAAATTTCAGTTTCGTCTCAAATGGAGTCAATGGAAACAAGGTTCATGGCCGTACTAGTCCTGTAGCTGTACCAAAATCCAATAATAATCCTTCTTCACAAACTTATAGCAATCATAGACCTGAATCAAATTCATCTGCTAGCATTGGGAGGTTAGTATTATTCAAAGTATTTGCATCAATATGTCAAGTGGATGTGATTTAGCATGTTTTTGTATTCTACAGTTGGCAACTTATCAATGGAGCTGGGAGTTTGAGAGAAACAGCATCATCGTCAGATCCGAGTTCAAATTCTTCACATTCCCATCCCCCTCGGCTTCCTATGTACGTTAGATTGCATGGATAATACAAACTGTTTTTATGCTCTTTTAATGGTTAAGAAAGCTAATGATTAGCTGTTTGTAAACAATGTTTTGTTTGCAGTGAAAACGTTATGTCTGATTGCATTGAGGCAAGTGAAAGTAGCTGTACACTGATTGATCAGCTAACACCTGTAGATCAACTAGGATGTAACGAGCTTTTTGGTTCTACCTCGTTGACAATCGAAAGGAAAATAAATGGAAGCTCTGTAGTGCATGAAGAGTGGAAACTTTTTGACACTGACTTGGTGGATGAGAATGGCATTGAGGTAGGGAAAGATGAATATGAAGATGCCAATCTTTTTCATGCAACTCCTACAAGTGAACCAGCGAGTACACCCATCAATGTGACTCCTACAAAGGAGGCTATTATGTCCAAACGGCGAGAAAGACTGCAAACTGTGAGAGCTCAATTTTATTCCCTGTATGCGAAAACCATTCGTTTCCGATCTCCTGTAAGTGAGCAAAGTAGTAGTGGCCCCTCTTCTAGTGGAATTGGCTCATTTATTGGGAATTTCGCCACGAAGGTTGGCATACGGGCTGCCAATCGTCCTTATCTGTGACTCATGTGACTTTTTTAGTTGAAATTTAAAGTACTGAAGGTCATTTTTAATTTGTCCTCCGAATTGTGCGGAAGCTTTGGGTATAATCCCATAAGAATATTCTTTATTTTAGCGGTGTTGTTACAGAATGCTGGCTGTTACTGATATTGTTATACTTTAATGGAGCTGGTGGAGACTTGCTGGTAGTCGACAAGGTCTACTCAGTAATGAGCGTGCTATTAATATTACTATTTTCGTGAACTATGCAGTGATGCAGTATAATGTTTAAACATACATTCTAATAAATGTTAAGGATTATTGCGAGATGTTACAAGCAACCATTTGTTTTCAATCTGTCAAGATAGCTGCATAAGAATTTGACTAGTTAATCTGTGGGGATTAAAAATTTGTGAATTTATATTTTGTTGGTTTAATACCTACTTACTATTTCAATTTAGGTTTCAATGATCACGTCATGAGGTTCGGAATGCCAAAATATTTGTATTCACTATTATGAGGCTCCTAAGTCAATTGGAGGTATTTTATTTCATTGTATGATTTAATGTAAGAATAAATATGCATTTATGAATCAATTCCATTCAATGATTTTGGAAACAATTATTGAGTTTACTACTGTGGAAAGTAATGTGACATATCCGTCCTTAATTAGTAACAGTAAATTGTAAATAACATTGGAATAATACAATTACTTTATATTTTATACGTTTGATAATACTTGATGAAAATGACTCTAACATGGAAATGTCAGACAAACTCGAAAAAAAAAACACTCTGCTTTAAAATTTATATTATTTGCTGCAGTATTTAACTACCACTGGCTGGTCTGATTTTCCACATGCGAACCTTTTAAATCCTAATTTAATAGGTTAACTAGTAGTTAAAGGTTTTAATAGGTTTAAATAGGCACATTTTTTTATGTTCCACACATTCATTAGGATTTCAAGAAGATGTATAGTGCAACCAATTTTCTACAAACAATTACTTGCATTGTGCATGTGTTCCCTGGAATAAGATAATTGCTTACTGACTGACTATCCATATCCATCAGTACAGAGGAAAATTTTCCACAAAGCAGCTGCAGGCAGAAGGAACCTAAAGGATATTTTTCCAGAATTTTAAGATTAAAACACCAACCGAATACTTCTACATCTACATATGTAAGTCCAAAACCACTCTAAGGTTGAGTTTGAGGGCATTACCTCAAAAACATCCACAGTTGGCTTTTTATTCATATCATAGGGATCCACGCATATCAATTTCACATAAGTGAGTCGCTGCACGCAATAAGACTTGTAGCATGGTGGCATGTACTCGCATTTTTTCTTTGGATACCTGATTAATGTAAACCAAAATAAGAATTAATCAACATTTCAATCACAATTTCAAGGTATTTTGTGCATTTTTCTATGGCTATACTTACTTGCACGTCTCAATTCTGACACTCTGAGGGAATACGTCAGTATTCAGTACAGCAACCCATTCACCTGAAAATTATATGCTCAATGAGAATATAGCTACAATACAATTGAATCATGATATGCTTTTTTTAATTCTTTCTACCTTTCCAGTTTTTGGCCCATCCTGGTCGAACATATGAGACGTCGGATTCACAAATGAAATGACCTTTATGTCTATGTGGTTGGAAAACAATGGAATAAGTCAGTGCACAATTTTAAATCTTGAAAGTAACGTATCCTTTCCCTCAAGTAGGGAAAATCGCTGCATATGAGAAGAATTGTCCAGTTCCTCTATCCCATACATGCAGAAGGCAGCGGGATGAGGGAAGATTAATAAATCTAATGTAACTTTACATGCACTTTGATTTGGACATTTCTGTTTTACTTCATTTTAAATTTTCTTTTGGATTGATTTTGAAATTTTGTATTGGATTTTCTCACAAAGACTTGTACTTGTGAGTTACATGCATTCTCGGCGGAAAAGTACAACTGACTATAAAAACTGAGACTCATCTGATCCTTGCAACTGCACACAAAAAAATTGCACCCATCCCCATGACAATTATGGAAATGACCTTTACCTGTAATTATGTGTAGAGTTATCATGGGTGATGAAATCATTCACAGAATAATGATTTATTTCCTGGTACAAAGACGACAATTGAGGTTGATACTGTTGAGCAACATGGGTGACTTTGTCCCTGTATTGACAAACATGAGCACTCAAGTGATTCTTCTCATATGAAGAGCAAAAAGCTGAATGAACGTATCTACCAGACAGTTGCTTATTGTTACGTATGTTTAATATAATAATATCATGAGAATTCGTTTTCCATACATTGGGTAGCCATGATCATAGAGACAGTAAGAGTCTCCAGATGTGGCACAAGATGGCTTCTGTTTTCGGCCATAACGATGAGGAGACTGTGGGTAGCTGTTCCCATGATGTATATTTTGATGATTATGATTATGATGATTATAGTCATTATAGTCATTCCCCTGAGGTGGTGGATAGTATGTGTTGTGATGCTGGGAACTTTTTTGATCTATTATGGAAGGAGAACTGTTGTAAGCACGTAATTTCCGAAATGAGATAGTTTGGACTTGGACCACTTTGGAAATGGGGACTAACCTTTTTTATAAACTATGACGATTCCCGGATTGCCTCTTCCAGTGGGATCAATAGGGTCCGGTTTAGATGGCCTTGGAGGCGATGACTGGTGGTGGTTGTAATGATCTCCATTGCTCAATTCAGCAAATAAAATGGTGATCAATAGTAAAGCTATGGAGAAGAGAAAACCCCCTGGAGAAGAGTTTTTAATCTGGAAGACATAATGGTTACTATTTAAAACTATTCTCACCCCCTGTACTTATTACTCAACTTATTTTATAATATGGGTTAATAAAAAGAGCATCTTGAAGGAACCAGTAGGAAATCAAATACACTGGAAAATTATCAGTGTGCCCCAAAAAAGTGTAGCTTATTGATTTTGTACTACGGTTGACCGTGTTTTTATACCTTTAATGTTCCATAAAGGATATTTTGTTTAGTGATGGAGGAAAAAAATATATGAAAAGGACAACGTTTTTTAAGCAAACGAATTTAATGAAATTCTCATGGAATGGCCTCAACCTGTTGCTTTTCTTGCATGACTTATGCAAGAATTCACACACAAGAGCATCACTCGACTCATTTTGCAATTTCATGGTTTGAGGAAAAATACATAGTACGCTGTAATGCTTCTTCACTAGAAGCAGAGTTCTTATTTCCTATGTCAAGGTGACGAAATCGTCCAACCGATTATACTATTCATGTTTGTAAGAATAATGAATGAGCACGTTGTGTCGCACGGTGTATAATGTGTTCACTCATTTTTTTTAATTTCCTGTAAATGAGATTCCACGAAGACAATTATTTGGTAAACTCCACAGAAACTCTCAAACCACATGACCATCTCAGCCTTCGGAAATGAGTCTCCAGTAAACAGTGAATTTCAACTAAAACAAGGAAGGAGAGTAAAAAAGCTTTGATTGCAGTTTATAGTATACGAATACGGCTGTGATACTTGACTTATGATTTGGTGTTCTGCTTTTAAGTCTAATGTAAAATGTCTTTAAGGTGAAATAATTATGCGGGGTCGAAATTCTGTACATTTAATCATATAGCATATGCGAATACGAACGTTACACTCAAAGTCATTACCATTTTAAAGAAGAAAACTTAAAATTTGTTGTTTTAAATCACTGCAAAACCACAGATCACATCTATTGTTCCCACTTCAATAAACAATCCCAGGGATGTGTACGTCCAGTTGTCAATTACTGAACAATTCACTACAGCACTTTTTGGGATTAAAAAAACTGCCCACTCGGAGGAAAAGAGAATAACGTCTTGATGGAGCTATGGAACCCAATAGACTGGCCAGAAAGAAATGCCACTCGCGTCACGAAAACTTACTGACTTTTTGCATGAGCAAAAGCATAACACAAAGGAATAAATCTGCAAATGGCGTTGCTGTGGCTACTTTGGCTATACTTTTGCATGAATGCATGGGCCTCAAGACTTGAAATTGGCAACTTAGGTTAACTGCAGTACGTTGTTCTGCCTTACTTAAGTCAGTTAGTTGATATTGGATTTGGGGAAGCGAAAAAAGAGGGGTGTGTGTGCTCTATGTGTTTTGTAGTTGTTAACAATGGCATATGATGAACACATTAGATTATTCGTTTTGGTTTGCTTGAATTCCTCAACCTTGTCTCCTAGGTCATTGTTTACCTAGCTCTATACTGATTCAAAAATGATTCTCACATAAGAATCGTACACGTCATGAATGAGCTGCACGCAACAAAAACTTCCCCATTCGACATGTTTTTCTTGAGTATGGTGGCTATAAATCCATCGTAAGTAAGCAAGCAAGTAATACATTTAATCGTAATCACGCTCCGGCGTCCATGCTAATTAAATTACGAATTTTTATAACTATGTGCATCACTGAGTGAGTTTGAGTTTATTGTGATTTTTTCAAGCCTTATGGAAAGTTTTTCACAATTCACAATAATTTCCAGTCAAAATGTGACAGTACAGAAAATGAAATACGGAGGGACGCGTTCATTCAAATATGTTTTGAGCAATGGGATCACCAAATGTTTCCCTATGAGCATTGGCCGGGTAGTACGATAATTAGCATACTATGGCATGCATAGTGCTCGGTGCTACATAGTAATTGAACCCCATTATTAAAATAATACTTTGAGCTTGAGGTATTGCAAATTAAATAGTCGACATGGCACGCATACCCAACAGAAGGCAAGGTTCTGAGAATTAAAAAAACCCTGCATGCCCGCGATGCCCCTTTGCTTCACTCTGTATAATTATAAAAACATACTTCTGAGAAATAAATTAACCAAATAGAACAAAGAATATGGTCTTTATTTTGTACTGAGCGTGTTTGTAGTGGGAACATATCGCATTCGCAATAATTACATTTTTTTCTAGCCACTTGACAATAGGTAAAATTTGTGAAATGATGCTGACTTTTACGAGTATGACTAGCGATTATATTTTGCTATGACTAATTGGTACCTAGCTTAAATTTCTTAAAGGCACAATCCGAGAAGGTGTTACGGCATCTCGACATATGGGACACTCATTTTTAGTACGAAGCCAGTCAATGATACAGCTCCAGCAAAATATGTGACCACAAGGGGTTACACTTGGATGCTGTCTATTTTCGAGGCATAAGCTACATTTTTTGAAGCCATTTGATCCCACCTCACTAAATGACTTATCTGTGGACTATAGAAACCAATAAAAATTAACATATGACATAAAAATTACAGCAGTAAACTATGGATTTAAGGCTTACATGTGTCGGTTGTGAAGAATCGCCTTGATGGAAATGGACGTTGTTAGTCTGCTTATTTTTGCGTTTTTTATGCCATTCAATCGTGTCAAAAATAGCTGTTAATCCTAAGTTAGCAATGCTAATCCACTGAAGATACTGCAGGTTTTGAATGACTGAAGCATCCTTGTTGGCCAGCCATTTTCTTACCAACAGCTATCAAAAATGAAAAAGAAGACACAATTCAATACAATATCGAATTGATACTAAGGTCTGAAAAAAATCAGACCTAACTAAAAAACCTTACATAACGTATCCTTGTTATCCGTTTCACTACTTCGAAAAATTTTCCTTCCCAGAAAAACAGAACCATATGGACTTGAGTGAAGAATGAAAAATAATGTGGAAGGCTCTTGAATATATCTGACAAGAACATTAGAATCTTCGAATTACTATTCGAATGCAATTCCCCCTTAGCATCGTAATCATTAGTCTGATTGGAAGAACCAGATGTAATTAGCATATTCGTCAATGAAGAAGCAATATATTTGGCTGCTGATTTTCCCCACACATTAAGTGCAATCATGATCACAGTCATCTAATAAATTAAAAAAATATATTTAAAAATACTTTAAAATCTAGCAAGGAGAGTGAACTATTTAATATTAATGGAGCACCGTCCGGCTTGGCAGTTTTCGTAGTGAAGAATCCACTTGTACAATCCCAACATACTCTTCTCCCAAAGTTTGCAGTTTTAAAAGAGTCGTCAAAGAATAATAAAGGATTTTGGACATATATAGAGCTAATCCATGATAACTGAACCACCATCTCTGACCTATTTATGCCAATCAAAAAGTTAATTAAGCTAATTGATTGGGAGAGTTCAAATTGATATCAGTGCAACGAAGTTTTACCAAACGTATTGATTCCAAAGTCGTCTATGAGTTTTTCAAGCGTTGCAATATACTCCCCATCTTTTTGGGATCCCCGAATTATTTCCACAGCTCCAGCCGGTTCCATTTTATAATGTCATGTGCTTCTACGTACAGAGAAGTAGATTGGGTGCGTCCTATGTCCTATAGTCCGATCGATCCCATAGCTGCTCAGGGTTCAATGGTCAGATGCGTAGCTCTTCAGGGAAACTGACTTACTTTCTTTCGAATTGGAACACTAATTATCATAACACTTCACAGCTAAATTAATGGCGAAAGATACTAACTGACTGTTCAAATTTGATAAAAAAAGTTGCAGCTGTTAAATGTTTGTTTACATTTTGACAAGGTGTTTGAATATTCCCTCAGTTTAGTGAGCTATGGCAATCCGATTCTTGATCACAAGGATAGTACAAACAAGGACACGGACAATCCATGCAAACTTCTAAGCTGACGCTGGTTAACATACGTTCAGCGACGTGTACGTGGTGCATTCTGTGTATCGTGTGGTTCATGAAATTTTAAGTCTGATCCAATTTGATTGTATTTTTCTTATAATTATTTGACATTTGTAAAATATAACAATAATTGTATAGCACTGAATAAAGTTGGGGCGATGTCAATTGGGAGAAGAGAAAACCACATAGTTTATGCTAGCCGAGTTTCTGGGTGACTATTTTGACTGACCACCTAGGAGCCTACTTTTGTGCTCTGTAGTGTACAATTGTCCTTGTTCACAGAATTCCATGCTAAATAGGTGTAATAGACATGTGCATTAGGATAGTTTATTAGTGTGTTCAATTCACTGCTGAAATTGCTCATTTAAAACACAGTTAGGGTGCTGTTTATACTTGTCCACTTGACGGAGGTGATGCCATTTTATTCTTAGTGAGTAGGCTTTGTGTCTTCCTGTCCTGATGAGCCTGTTCTAATTTAATGTTTACAACCATTGCAAAAATAAAAATTAAGCGCACCTTGAAAAACATTCCCAGTTGTTGTTACACTATAAATACAGACATATATATACATATATATATCTACTTCTATGTTCTATGAGACAGACACAGGATATTTAACCACTGCTTCCCACAAAATGAGGCATATTCATTATATGCCGCTGCCTTTGCTAAATGTGCAAAATGAATTGCATTCTTTTAATTAATTGTTATCACTCATTATTCTGGAAAGTCAATAATACATGGCAAAACATGGTAAGCCCCAAAAACTCAATCATCCAATTCCATGCGGGCGTGCCTCTACGCTTAGACAGCAAACAGATATCTTCTACAAACACGGAAGCGTTGTATCAACAGAACAAGGCGATATCCGTTCATTCATAAAATATATTATATATGCCATGTGTATTAAGAGATTACATAAGCATTCACCTCACTGGACCGGGATGGTCGATGGTCTCCATAAACACACAAAAAAACGTCCAGTACTTTGTACACAATGCAATAGGGCAAATAAGAGTCACTTCAGTTCAAGTCATCCATATCCTTTAGATGGAAGAAAAACCGTTTGCTGCTTCCTTTAGGTTCGCTGGTATATAAAACGTTACTACACCATACCGACTGCTTCTGCATGTTTTTAGTATGGTAGGGCATCAGCAGTCCCATCATACCGACACAATAGTCTGCTTTTTTATGCAGTCACTTAATATACTATCTGTATATAACTCTTTCATTGCTTTTGAAATTTATTACTTTCAGTCATAACTACATTCTCTAATCTTTTAATGTATCTAATTTAATGTGCTTACTAAGATAATTATTGCTATTCCTGTAGGTTTAAAATCCTCCGATCAGTTTGTAATTTACCAATGCAGACATCATAAGTGCCGATCCATTTTGCTTTCCGCACATAACTTAAATATTAAATGCTTTCGTTGGGGAATCTAAGCTTATTTCAATTCTAAATAATAATCATTGTCATAAATGTTTTAACGCCTTATATCGCCCCAGTTTTAATATAGTTGCATGAAACGATGGAAATGATTTATATTCGAAAACTATTTTCCGATGTCAAATGGGATCCAATTTTCGGAATATGGGATATCATGTTTCCCACAAAATGAGATTTAGTTTTTATGAATGGGATCATTCTGAGCTGGCTTGGATTGGAACCCTAAAAAGAAGGAATCTTCACCTTTTAACAGCTAGTGAGTTGGTTGGTACTGCATACTGCTAACATATAGCCGTGTGCCCATGCGTCCAAATGAAAGCCACACTACTATATAGCCTGGCTTGTAATAAACTGTACTACTGCATATACGATGGTTGGGTTTGTTTGTATGTGTCTGTGTATAAAAATATAAGTAGTGGTTAGAGTTTGGTGGCTAGTGCTGGTGGTAGTGCATTTGAAAGCAATGATTCATCTTCAGTTCAGTAAGTGACAAATGCTTTAATCGTGTGAACGTTATAACAGCTCTATTTTGATGAAGGGAAATGATTATTGTGAAGAACAATAAGTTCTACGCCTTCCGACACTCGTTGCCATCGACTAAATGAGATAGAGAAAATCCTGTTAGTACGCTGGTGCATTTTTATTGTGAACTTAAGTGTGTATAGATGTAAAATTGAGGATCTGTCGCTGTCACTCAGGAAGTGAAGATATTTTAAAAACGGTAAGGCTAGATTTGTTAACTTCATTTGAATGTCATTTGAACCATGATTGTGGGTAGATCGTAGAGTACTCCTGCGTGAGAGTCAATGGGCGGTGACAGTGTTTTTTTTTGTGGGGGGATAATTTTACTTAACAAAGTTCCTCATCTGTGCATCTAGAATCATTGATTCTGAAGGGATATGCCAAGTATCTAAAATTTTACAGACTTATGAATTGGTAGACAGATATTGATTGTACTTGTGATTTTTGTTGCAGATTTTTTAATTGTTAACGTTTCCAAAGGCCGCAGAAGAAGGCGCACAAGGAGATATCTTTGTAAAATGCGTGAATACAAGATTGTTGTGTTGGGAAGCGGAGGAGTTGGTAAATCAGCTCTAACTGTACAGTTTGTCCAGGGAATTTTCGTTGAAAAGTACGATCCAACAATAGAAGACAGTTACAGAAAGCAAGTGGAAGTCGATGGGCAGCAATGTATGCTGGAAATATTAGACACTGCCGGAACAGTAAGTGATTCTTACACGTCATTTTTTTCTTGTTTATTGATTGAGTTTTAATGATGGATTATTCATTTCAATTTGCCTGAGCATTTCAAGTATAAATCTTGCCTGGTTGCTTAATGTGATCTTATTGGTTAGACTTTAGTCAGCAGAAGTCTGAAATCTGAAACGCCTATGTTAAAACAATATTTTTAGCTGGTTGAGTTGACGCTAATTTTATGGTGTTGTCTTTTGCATTAAAATCGATGTACAGCGAAATTATTGGAAACGCAACATTACATTGTAGTTTATTTTCGGGCCATTTCGTCATAATTTTACTTCCTGGAGTTTTCTGTTTTGTAAATCGTGTTCATTTTAAATATCTACATAGGGATTTCGACTTATGTTGAACATGACTATATGTTCAACTTTGATCTATGGAGATTTTTTTGCTGATTACTGATTTTTCGGCCATGTGTTATTTCAGCAGGTTTAGATCGCTTGGATTTTTAATGCTAACCAGAAACCAGACGGTACTGGATTGCACGAATATGATTATGTTCAATTACTTTACTACGTTGCCATTTTCTACTGTTTGTTGGTATTCTACGTACCATACATTATATTGAAGCCGGATGAATAGTAAAAAGAAAAACAATTGTGTTTGCTAAATGAATATGATTAATAACAAACTATTCCTGGTAGTTGGCTTGCTTCGGCTGGCTTCATCCACTTTTTAAATCCAAAGTAACAAACACACTGACTATAGCTCCGATTCTATTCCTTTGATTGTGTGAACAAAAAATGATTTTATGTATTATATTTCTGCTAACGTTTGTCTTTTGATGTCAAATCAAAATCAAAGTGATGGTGTAAACCATTTATGTAAAACTAATATTCTCTCTCTGCAACGCAAACACTTTGGTTTTAAACTATGTCATCGTTTGTATGTGAATAATTGGATTCCATTTCATTGCCTTTCATCTCATTGCTAAAATTAATTCTATATGACGCTATTTTGCAGAAGTTTTTGTGGATCTTTTGAACTTAATTAATAGTAAATTTCCACATTACTAACGAACGGGAAGTGTGGGGGATCGCGGATCCTCTTTATCATTATTTGACAGTGTCACAGCTTATTTTATCGCATCAATACACTTCTCTTTGTATTAAAAATGTGATACTCGGAAAACTGTTTTTTACAATTTTTAGCTCTGAATCTTGATATGAACATCACTACACGGTTGAAACCAACTGGTATTGGTTGGTGTAAATGCATTCATTCGTATCGCTTAAAATACTTATAAGGGGTATTCACGAGCACCGGGGTAACGCGGTAACAGGGTAAAAGGGTAACTTTTCTCCATTTAAAAACATTACAAAAAGTTACCCTAATACCCTTATACCCCGTTACCCTGGTACTCGTGAATACCCCTATAGTTTTGTAAAATTTAAATTCAGTATATCCCAGGCAAGGCGTGTCTAATTTCCATAACAAATTAATCTGTAATAGTTGTTCATCCATCTTTGATTTATTAAACTTGTGAGTTCTTTTGTTAATTCATGCCTTAACGTTTCATTAAATTCTGTTTTCTTTCACTAAAAGCTTACATTACTCCCTCCCTCCATTTCATTTTACATTTCAATCTTAGTTACTTCTTATGCATTAGTTACTTTTTAATTTTTAATTTACTAATTACTTTTTCGGTCATAGTCAGTCGTCGTGCAGAACGCATTGCGTGCTTTAGCTCTCTGTGTTTTCTAAAAAAATGATGAAAGTCACTGTATTAATCAAGGAAACACAGTGAACAAGTTTCTAAGGTTGTTGTAGGGCAGCAATAACTGGAATACGAATGTTCATAAAGAATATGTTTTTCTCTTTTCTAGGAGCAATTCACCGCCATGAGGGACCTGTATATGAAGAATGGCCAAGGTTTTGTATTAGTATATTCAATTACTGCCCAGTCTACATTTAATGATCTTCAAGATTTGAGAGAGCAAATCCTTCGAGTCAAAGTAAGTTTCATCTTATTTGCTTTCTGATTCATCTCATATGTTTTCTCTCTTTTTACGTATGCTTTATTCCGTCCAACAGTTACTTAGGACGAAAGTACTTGTATAATTTGTAATAGTTATAGGTTAATTTATTAGATTGTCAGAGTAGCGTAAAAAATGCTTGTGTTGAATGTCAATTGTATGCATCTTAGTTATAATCTGAGTGCTCTAGTAACTTATTTACTGAAGTTTAAAAACTAATGTGAGTGTTTTTATTATGACAGGATACAGACAACGTCCCTATGGTGTTAGTTGGCAATAAATGCGATCTTGAAGATGAAAGGGTGGTTGGTAAAGATCAAGGCTCTAATTTAGCTCACCAATTCGGTTGCACTTTCCTGGAGACTTCTGCCAAAGCAAAAATCAACGTTAACGATGTGAGTAGAATTTCTTTACTTTCTTAGATCTTTCTGAAATTCATCAGAAAAGTGTCGTCATTCTCTGACGTATTCTGCTTTCTCCCTACCCTGTAAGCGACTTGTATTGTTTATTTCGTAGTTTTTTTTCTAACTTTTAAAGTTGTGGCAAATGGTGGTTTTGTGGTTTTCAAAGCAATGCATATGTATGAGTGCACCTTAGCAAGTTAAAAAGTGTAAGAATCACCAGTATATAAATTAGGCTCGCTTAATCCAATTTTTATTACGAATTCACTTTTTGAGTCACTCAGGAAAGGCCATTTTCTTTTCTATCGATGAATTCAATGTAAATAATTGTGTCTGTATCACCTGTATAAAACGTAGAGCATAAATGGATCAGCATTTCTAGCAGTCTAGCAAGCTTTGTATTTCATTGTATGATCCATTGATAACGGTAGTCTGATTTGTCATTTCATTATAAAGAATATCAGAGATTTTGTACTCATTGTGTGATGTTATTTGTTCACAGTGAATTTGCATTATAAATAGAATAAATTAAAAGACATTGTTGATTTCATTTATTTGTCTTTGTCAGGATCCATTTACTTTTTTGCTAGTAGAGAACTTAGAGACACAAATTATTGTTCTTCGTTTGCAATTTTCTATTCTTACATGCAATATTGCATTCGGGAAAGAGTTAGCATGAACCATTGGTTAACAATCTTGTTGTCCATTTGGCGTTATCAGTGCTTCTGCATTGCACCATGGAGTAAAATTTTAAAATGCATACTCTTGTATAGCTCTTGTTCAGTTCACCAATCACATTAAACTTTTAACCATTTGTCTACTCTGAGCATTGCATGTGGCACGGACAACATCCTGTTGCTATTGCACACAATCAACATAACGGAAAATTGAATGAAAGCAATTTCTTATCTGGTGTATTCCATTTGAGCTGGGAACATGCTTTGGCTTATGTAACTCTAGATTTTTTCACTTCACTTGCTTTGCTTTTATTATGTTGATTCTTGGAGTAACTCAAATTTTTTAAAGACATCTGCCCCCAAAAAGCTAATCTCATGTTTTTGTTTTCTTCCGTTTCCTAGTTAGTTAGTGTGATTCTATTTGTTCTTGAATTTGAAATGTGGTGTACAGTTACACGGTTATTATTTTCTATTTTTGTTTGTATTATTGTTTTCCAGATATTTTATGACTTAGTTCAACAAATTAACAAGATTACTCCAGTCGGGAAACCGAAGAATAAATCCAGTAAGCGGACATGTTCTCTGCTCTAAAGACAATCCATTTATGTGTTTACATGTAGGAAAAAAGGAGAAGCACCACACTCTTTAAATTACCTATAGCCTATATAATATAGTTATTCATATTCTCGTGTGTACACTTATTTAGTGTGTGCACATTTAAAGGGATCCAAATACCCGAAATCCAACAAAGAACATGGGAACATATTTGTTCTCTCTCGACACATGATGATGATTAAATATAGACATTAGCTTGTATATTATATTGTTATCCTATATCTGAAAGAAAGACTTTGCATTATTTGACGACATGAAAACTTGAAAACATGATGATGTTACTACTGCTTTATTTAAAAAACCTAGAGGAATTTTGGAGACAAAGACCATTTGTAAAACAACCAAAACCATCAGCGCTACCAGTACTGCCCTTTGTCCTCATTTCCTTTAGGAAGCTTATTAAGCTCGTAAGATTATAAGACGTATGATGAATCCCAAGTCATGCCACTCTGTGCTATTAAGTGAAAGATTTTTAAATTTTTTCTTCTTCTCGCCAAGGAAGAGCAATTAATTAATTTCATTCAATATGTGTAAGCACTTTATGTACTAGAACACATTAACTTAGTACGGATAGGCCATTATTTACTAACTAACTACAACCAACCACTATTATTGCAATCTCCAGCTCTTGTGAAGTCGTAAGTGCTTCTTAAGTTGTTCATGTTGAGGTCTAGTGTAGGGAGGGAATGATTTCGAATAACCTTCCTTTTTAATTCGTAATTGTCATCGTAAGGATATCATCATCATCATCATCATCGTGGTCGCTTGAAAATGCTGCTTATATGCCTCAGATTTCACCTTATACGTAATGAATAAACTGATTAAAAGGTACTGACCATTTAAATAATTGATTTATCGATAAACGTAAGTATTTAGGTAGGCTACTGTAAAACTACAAGTTACTGGGGATAAGGAGTCGACAGTGTAGTAACTAATACATTTATATTCATCGCCTTCAAGGGATCATGTAGGGGGAAGGATTCAAAAAGTTAACTATACTCTATAATGTATGCGTGTTTTCAAGCCAATTCTTATTCTCATTGATTACAATGAAGTGGACATGTTCTTCCTGAGCTACACTTTTTTTAAAGTACATACGCACCGTTGCTACATAGCTGGACTCTATATATTATAAATAATGATAACATACAAACTTGATTCACTAACTACTGGTTTTGGATTGCCACTAACTCACACCCAGTGTGTCCGTATTGTGTACTCTACTCGTTTTCTTTAGTGGAAAGAGGATTCTGTAAACTTACTTATACATACAATATGGACCGGTGAACATTGTTTGCACCCAATCAGCTTGCAATATAACTTCAAAAAATCCCCATAAAATCGTTATTGAGAATCCAAGATATTATATCAGATGTTGAGGTCACTTTAAGGAAACGAAAATTTCAATGCTCAATCGAGAATCGATTATGACGAATCCCTATAAAAATTTGAAAATTGAGACCTTTAATTTTTTCTGCACAAGATTTCCGTGTTAAATTTTTCTATTTCTTTTTCATGTTATGAAAGTATTTGGGAGCATTGGGAGCTAATATGTTGGAGTTGGTATGAAGATTTTATGCTGCATTTCTTGAACCAAATCAGGTTAAATTTGGCCGCAAACGAACTTCACCAGTTCATTGTTGCTTACTTGTAGTAATTATCACTGCAACTGTGCTTAGTAAATATACTGTTGGTGACAACGTACAATCTAGCTTGTATTAATATTGTGAGGAGATAAAATCCTGGAAAATACTTTTCCTGCTTCTATTCATCTGTGTGTGTATGTGTTTATGTGTATTTGTACTATCGATACTGCTAAAACTGTACACTCTTCTTAATTTCTTATGTGCTACAAATTCTATACTTTATGTACGTACGGTGTGCATGCATGTCATCTGCGGGCTTGAAGGATCCCAACTTTACTACGAATAGATAAAGAAATAATATATACCCATCCTATTGCGGATCTGTACGCAATAATGTATTGTTGACATTGTGATTTACTTTACGACTTATACCTTCCTAGCTGTATTATCAAAAGAAATTATCACAAGTGATGAAAATAGAGGGGTTAGCTCTTTCGGTTCATATGTTGATCATTGTGAAAGCTGTATGTATGTGCGTGTGGTATCTGGAGTGAATGTTTAATTGGTATGAACATAAAAGTGCTCCTTTTGGGATTACCTTGTGCACTACTGATTGTTCCTGAATGCTACTTACTATCTATCTCCCATGATGATAGTTAGTTAGTAGTACTGTTTGTTATATTGCTTCTCCCTCAACCATTTTTTTAATCATGAATGCCTGCTAGAAATTATGATGTGATTACTTTATTTCAATTGCATTATTATTAAAATTATAATGATTCTGTAGCAATTACTAGTGCCAGTGCGTTTTTATAGTAGTAGTAAGTCAGTAGCTGTAGAAGTCTTGGCTCGTTGAGGCGTTCTTTTGAATTGCATGTACCCTTTCCGAGTCTATTCGTGATCACATCTATCTGGTCATGATGAAAGGGCTACAGAAAATCTTACGTGAATCAGGAGAACAGAACGATGAAGGGTTTGTTTTTGTATGGTCTTGCCACATTAGCCCTACTGGCTACTGGTTTTCAGCTGTGGTGTAGCTGTTGTTAGTTAACGATCACTTGTAGCTAGCTAAAAAGTGGTGACTTTTACAAAGCATTGGTCAGTGTTTATCTTTTGCAATATATCCCAATACTAACTAACTACTTGAGATGTTTGGGGGAAGGAAGGAGAACTAACTTTTGCGACGTGCATTAAGTAATGTGACACCAGGAGTAGTGTTGTTGGATGTTTGTGTGTATAAACATGTATATGTAGATATATTATGACCACTATTTATTACTTGTGGTTTTCATGGAAAGGGGACAGCTAGTTAGTTAGGCAAAATCCACATGGTGACACATATAATTTGGAGACGTGGAGGCATGCAATGCCCATGAATGTTCTCCACCATGGTTATTTAAACGAGAGAAAGAGGAGGGGGCTAATCAATACTTTGCTACTACTGTGTAAATGCTTCAATATTGCTACGGACTATCAAAGTTGTTGAAATAATAGTAGTTTGTGACTACTGTTGGCATCATATAAGTTATCATTGGGTGTTTCAGTTGATTTCTGGAAACCTAATTGCGTTGGACTACTATCCTGACATTATGATTATTATATGGGTTAGTTAGTTAGTTAGTGCCTACTGCCACTACTGCTGCTACTACTATGTGAGCTACATTACATGGGGAAGAAAACTGATGATGCCAGATTGGGTATGAACTGCTGCAGCTGCTTCCAACCAACTATTCTACTCATAGTAACTTACTAACTAAATTACTTTGTTTTTGTTTGCCATCTCAGCGCTATTGATACACTGATTATGTAGTACTTGTGAGCGAACACTTGTTGTCTATATGGTGTAGTGCAAAAGGAAGAAGAGACCTTGTAGGGATTAAATTATACATAAAGTTTATATGAATGTTGTATAAGTTGATTTGTTTTGTTGAGGACAATATGTATTTGTTTGGTAATAATGAACCTTCAGGCGAAAAGGCTTTTATGCATTGTGAGTGAAAGAAAATGTATTATTTTATTTTCACCTGGACCATTCATTCATTTGTTGTTGGAAGGACCTGTGTGTTCCTGGGGAATTCTGTTTTCTTGAAAAGCTTTATAGATGTTTCATATGCGTCAATGTTGTAAGGTGCATGGTACAATGAACACTGTTGGTACAATATCTTGTAACTAATGAATGCTGAAGCAAATTACATATTTAATAATGAGGGGAAAACTTTTTTTTAATTATTATTGTTGTTTTTTTCCCACGAGCACTGATCTTATGTGTGGATGCAGTGAGTAGTTTATAGTAATAATTGCTATCAAGTGGAGGATTATCTATAGATGCTATTCAAGAGTTGTAAAACGATGCATTGCATGCATTATTATTCAAAAGGAGACGAGGAAATAAAAATGTTACTACACGTAAGCAAGTAAAATGCAGCGAAACTCCTTGCTCTTCTGCATTACATGAATATATGTGCATACAGTTGATATTTTTGTGATTTACTTTCCAATTTATTCGACTCTCTTTTGTTCATCCTTCATCACATCATATTCTTTCTCCCCTCTCTTCATCACGTCTCTATAACGTAATAACAATAATAATAATATGTGGAGTATACCTAAATCTGTCGGTCTATCTCACCCTATGGTTCATATCGCTTCCTCTTGTATTCCATTTGAGTTGAGTTCGTGGATTTCTCTATATAATGTGCTTCTCTCTCGTATACTCCATTTTGTTTGTGTTCTCCACGAAAACGTACCAAAATAGATGTCTTTCAGTCTTCTTGTGCTCGTGAGCAGGAACATTTACATTTGAGTTCGCTTGCTTCCTCCTTCTGTAATATATAATGGTGGAAATGGTATTTTCATCATTCATGGACTACAAGGTAGCTAGAGCTCTAGTTTCTCATCTGCTAGAAAATTCTGCGATGATCCGGACTATGGCATGAGATTAGATGGGTACTAGAAAAGAGGCTCACTGAAAGACTTTTCATTACCGAAAGGGTGTATTTCAATTACTCATGTGCTTGTGCTCCAACAAATCGCTCTCAATCCCAATCGATAATGACAAGTATAGAGAATTTTGGACCACAAATTTTTCACTCCTTTTTTAACCCAGTAACATGATACATGTTTCCTTTTCTTCCGATCCCCTATCGTTCACTACAGACTGAGGAAATTAATTATGTAAAGTCAAAAACAGTCGATGGGTGAGAAAAGTATAGTTGTGTTATTGTAAGATGACTGGATGTTAGACTCCTAATGTTTTCTTCCATTTGTGAACCCATTATAAACTCTAACCAAATTGACTGACTGGCAGGAGAGTAAATTGCAGTGTGCAAAGGAAGCATCCAGCAGCATTTGTGAGGGGATAGACTGGTATAATATGATTGTTTAAAAAAAAAATTTTCACCAAGTACATAGTTTGTATACCCTGACTACACACAACACATATTCATCAACTTACATAAAATATACGGTAAACAAATGAGAATACATTGCTCACGGGCTATTTGTGATTTAAGGCGGAACTGAATTGTTTATGCCATACACCTACACAGGAAAGACACTGGGTGACTATAATACGTTCAAGAAGCGATCAAGGAAGAAGGAAAGGAAAAGCTCCCATAGTAATTGTTTAGCAAGCATGGAGGGCGCCTTACATTCTACGAGTTTTTTTCTCCAGAGTATTACTCCATTAGTTTGTTAGTGGAAGAAACATAATATATATATAGAAGACTTTTCACTCTCTCTCTCTCTCTCTCTCACTCAGCCATATTCCTTGAATTTACTCCTGTGTGTGTGTGTGTACTCTTTCTTGCTGTGCCTCTGTGTACATTAGAGAACTCCAAAATTGTATGTACGCTTTACTTTCCACTGCTTCAGCCTCTACGTTATATTACCTACGTCAGTATATTAGATTTCACGGAACCATTATATATTCATTATGGATGATAAACCATGGAGTGGCGGCGAATTCCGTGCTCTTGTCAAAATGGGTGGGCGCCGTATGTTACTAATGGCAAGAGCTATATAACCCTGGCTGGGTATAATGCAAGTGTTTCCTAATGAGTAAATCTGAAAGGGACTTCAAAAACAGAAGCTCACAGAGGAAATCAATAAGGACTCACCTTGCGAACCATATTTTCACGTGAGGCTGGAGATTGTTGGGAACATGGATGGAGCACACGTGGTAATGAAGAAATGTTTCGCATCACTCCCAGTGTTATGTGGTCGATGAGAATGAAACTGGCTGGATTCTCCAACGTGGCTTTGACATTGAACTGGGAAATATAGATAGACGATAGAGAGAATCAAAATTCAGCATTGTGTGTTGGTTGTTTACAACATTGAACAACGGCAGTTGATGCACACAACATTTTTTTGCGTTATACAAAAAAGCCGTTAACTCGAGTTGCTGCAAGGAAGCAAAAGTTGAGTCCTTAGACTCCCCATTCAACAATAAGCCACAGCAAGTGGACACAAAGATGTAGTAGACCATGATGCATATTGTAAAATACTAGTTCGATTTTGAATCAGTAAGCTGTTAGCAGTGCCTGGTCTACTGATTAAGTCTTTATAATACTTTTCTCACTGACGGGGTTCGTGTGAAGGTATCCGCGTTGCCACATTTGTTAAAAATGTCTTTAAGGGACTGTCGGAACCAAGACTAGCGGAGAAATCAAATTATTTGTTGATATGGTAAAATATAATATGCTAAAATCCAATAATCTTTCCATTGATTGTATAAGTCGTTCCACCCGTATACCTCGATTACAGCGAAACAAAAAACAGGAAAAAAATTACCTCGACAACGAAAAACAGCGAAAGAAAATAATATCGACATTTCGTTCTAACTCGAAAATTTCTACAAACTAGAAGTGTCTATTCAAATAATGCATGATCGGACCGAGAACTAAGACGCGACAAGGCTTTGCCCGATATGTAGGAGCTCCACCCATACTGGAGGATTATTCCTAATCTGGCCGAGGGGGGTGTGGAGGGAGTAAGGGAGGCTTTTTGAGCACAAGCCGGAGTACAGAAAGGTCTTGGGTTTGCAAAAACCGCAGACTATTAGCGCTTTAAACTCCCATCCCCCCCTCCATGGGGAAGAGGATGATGGGAGAACGTCACATTGTGTTAATACGTGCAACTTATACCGAATTTCATTGAAATCTCTCCATTACTTTACGAGATATTTAGGGTACAGACAGACAGCTTTGCTTTGCTCCTTTATTTAATTAATAATTAAGTAAAACATAATAGATTTCTCTGCCATGCTAATTTGCTTTAACTGTTTTAAGAACTCGGAAGACAAATATTGTGTATAGGCTGTATAGTTGTAATAAGTAGGTTAGTACATTTGTGAGTAAGTTATCTGCATCATGAAACCACAAATAGTTTTAATCCCTTCTCCAAAGAATCCAGGAATGAAGGTAAACATATATAAAGTACGTCTACGTCATAATTTGTAATATTCGCTAAAACTGTAAGCAGTCCCATTCTTTGGATTTCATGAAAGGGGAAGGAAAGTTTTTCATTCAACAGAACTTTCCTATGTAGTCAAACCCTTATGTTGATTTTGGCACATAACCAATTCCATTCCATGTACAACTGTTATACTGGACGTAGGGATATCTGAAAGAGGAAATTTTCTGCTTCACTACATACTCCCTTTATATCGCTCACCTTCTGCGAGTTTCATGATGTCAGTCACGGCCTATGATTACAAGCAGCAGCAGCACTATATAATGGACGAGTTAAACTTGGTCATGCATGTTGGAAGTTAATGTATATCTGGAATCTACAACATGGAAGAAGACTCTTGCAACAAAACTTCAATTCAGCTCTCCAGGGTTACTACTACTACTACTACTACTAGATACAAGGAACAACCAGTCGTCGTTTTCATTGAAGCAATACGAAAATTTGCAAGATTAATGAAACGTAGTGTGTGCTATGTAGCTGAACAAAAAGCGAGGGAGAAGGAGAAAGTTTCAGGCCACATTATTTAAGGTGCATGAGAAAAAGTGTTCCCATTGAGTCTACACATATTAGTCATAATCTACTTTGACTGCAGCTATATAGGACGGGCAAGTTGACAAAAAACTTAAAAATTACCATCCACTTCACTTTACCTGACTCTCAGTCAGTAAATGTAAGCTCAAAATCTCATTAAGAATTCTTAGTTAGTTAGTTTCCTTCCATATCCTTTCTTTGTCTCTTCTAGTTTTACATATACATAAGCCGTTTGTGCTCAAAAGCAAGTCTAGTAGCCCACACATTAACCTACAACAAAATAACGTTATAAGACGGTCATTATTTTGTTATCACGACGAAAAAATTAATGCAGTGCATCTCATTTCTGCTCCATTGCTACAAATTGTACATACAACTCAGTCAGTAAACTGGTTTAATAATGTGAGAGACGAGCTGAGGTGTACAATACATGCAAAACTTGCATCAATGGGGATTACTTACGGGCACAAAATCTGTCTACCTATATTTACTCGCGCATATTATAAAGTTCCATTAGGTTTTTAATGGGAGAACTCCTGGCTGATTGACTAGAGAATGAGTATGGAAAGTGACTTTCACTTTTACTCAACGTCAATTTTCCCACCATGCATTTTTAAGCATTTTTCCTTTCACTAAGGGAAAGGACTTTGCCGCTTTAGTTGGTTAGAAAAAACAATCAATAGTTTATTCATTCTTTTGCGGCCCATGATATGTTTTTCTAATTGAACAACAGCTTAAATATTTGCCATTGTATTCATCAAGTCCCAGGCAAGCGGGTTAGGAATGTTTCTATTTTCTATGATTTTTAATCACTAGTATTACAAATTAGTCGAGTCTACTGCGGTTAGGTTCTTGGGATGCATCAGACATAGTATCAAGTAGCAAGTTAAACTATGACCTCATTTCAGTTTCGCTAAATGGTACAGAAACAGCACATGACGTGAAAAGGTAGTGGTTAACCATATATGAACTTTAGACAATTTGGTTAAAGTTTAAGTTGTACGATTAAATTAAGGAGCACGGAAATTATGCACAGACACATCTTCATGTAATCTTCGCAGACATATACCAAGATACTATATGCATACATTATGGACTGGAACAAACCAATCTACATAGTGTGCCCCATAATTAGCTACGTTAGTGAAATAATGCGCGTTGCCTTAATTCTTTTGCAGCCTTGCATGTAGTAAATTAAATGTTTAAATAGATTTCTTAAGCAAGCACTCAAAAAGGTACAGAAAAAATCTTTTCCATCTCTCTAAACTGAATCAAACACACATTCTCTTTACCCCAATCCAAACAGTTTTAAAACTTGCTCAAGATGATACAATTGAATATTCAGCTCCAGGACATGTATGGTGTGTATTTATCACGAACAAAATTAATGCTTCTTGTTTCCATACCAACTAACTAGCTAATGGGAAACTAACTAAATTTGAGTCTGTTTGTGTTAAATAGTAGAATTAATACGGTAGTTGCAATTCATGCGGTTGTAACTGGTTAAATCACGTTCCTTTGTTCCATCCCTCACTGCGTACAAATACAATATGTATGGGTTAAATTTGCAAACAACAATACACATGGCATAAACCAAAAGCCGCGGTAAAAGCTCATAGTCTAGCTAACTAACCAAATTCAAGTGCAACTAAATATTATTTTATATAATTTACAATCTGCCTCACTTTCTTATAATCAGCAGAAATATATAACCCTGACAGATTCCAGAATAAATATTCCAAAACAAAGTTTCAATACATACTGGAGCAAACAATGTTATTATACATACTTACAAAAAACTAACTAACGGGATTGAAGAAAGAATTCAGTAGTGCAGAATGCCCAGAGCGGCAACAAACACACACATTGCCTATAGTGTAGACCAGACAGATATTGATCCTTCTTACATGATTATGTAGGCCGATCTGAACGAGAGCATCACACCAGGTCTTGCCATCCGACCAAAATTTGCCCAGCAGTTTCTCGTCTTTTGTGGACAAAATGAGAGCAACAGATGGGTCGGCCACAAAGTGCACCCATCCTTGAGCAAACAGAGCATGACTGAGGGAATAGGAGAAAGTCAGTTGGTTCTCACGCTCAGGTATGTGTTTGGCAAGCCACACACCAGATTTGTCTGCTTCTCTTCTCTCCATTTCGCTCTGAATGCATGGATCCTCCTGGCTGCCAGTACTGTTCCTAGTATCAGTCATCTGGGAAGTGTCATCCTCCGGTCGACAAGTCCCATTATTCACGAGTAGTAATGACTGTGGAAGTAAGGAGGGCACCAACATTTGCACGTCCAGTAGACTCCGTGTGTACAAGTAATTCCCTGTCACTTTCCATCGTGTCATGTCCCGATCCCTGCTCAATGAAATTTCGTACCCTGAGCCCAGCCCAGCCAAGCAGCTACTGAGAACAATGAGGACGGAGCTGAAATTTCTCCTCATTAGTGGCCTGGACGGATAATTTGGCTCCATAATGTCACTTACGATGATCATGGAGTTCACTTTTTTTTAAACCAAACCACAAAAATTACGTAAGAAGCGAAATGGACAAGTTGTGTGCAATGACGGAGGCCAAGATCAATATGTTAGACTTTTGGTTTTGTCTTGAACATATGATATATGCATGCATTACTTTTAGTTTTGGTGGTAACTATTTACTAACTAGTAAGAGTTTCCTATCATAGAAAGATCACGGGTTCAGAAAGGTGTAAATTTTCAGGCATGTGTACAATTTCATTAGCAGAGAATATTAGAATATACAATACAGTGTATAGTGTAAAAAACGGATATGTTTCATGTGGTAATCTTTAAACTATCGTTCTGTCTAAACGAATTTAACATGTGTGCGATAAACGAGTAATAAATACTCGGCCAGCCATTGCCGTCCTTTGATAACCTTAATGGAGCAAATTTTTTTGCTTAGCTTTCAATTTTGGAGTCAACGAAGCCAACTGATCTGCTTCAATGATTCAATAATAGAAACACTCGCAAAGTCAGCATTAACTCTCATCCGACTGTGTGAAAATACATGTACATTATGTTTAGTAAAGTATGCATATCTACATAGTTTTGGTAGATATTTTACATGCAGACAGTAGCTGCTTGTTGTAGCTTCATCTAAGAATGGACGAATGCTAGCTCAGCTCAGAATTGGTGAGGCCAAAAAAATTATTCAACAAAAAATCCTGTCTCAGCAAATGTTAACGAAATCTCATGTTTTCCAGTTCTAGGGCTCTGGTATTGGTAGCATACAAAAATCAGTGAGCAGGAATCAAATATGCAGAGTTGAAACTCGTTTTGTAGGCAGTGTTCAGTTGTTCAAGCAGTACTTCATTTCTGATATTATTTATGATGCATTTTTTGCTCACTCAGAAAGCATGCACGATTTCTTTTATTTGTAACTTATTTATGTTTATGAATAGGGTACCCTTGACAGAGATATAGAGTATGGAATGACAAGCATGTACGACAAGAATGTTACGGCAGTTTTTAATTATAATATTTTACATATAGCTACAGTATTTTTAGTAGTGTGTAAATTAAGAATATCTGGAAATGTAAATACAACAGAACAAATGTGTAGTTAGTACAAATATTTATTTCGTCCATTTCATTCAATTTTTAAAGTTATTAGATCATGTATATTTTCAATGATTATAATTTTTTGAATTTATAGTAGCGGATCGAAAATGATTGCTATGTAAACGTAAATCGAGAGATGCCATGTGTAATGCCTTAAATAGATGAGACTGACTAAAAATTAACATGCATGCTTAGTTGGTTCATTAATGGAAAACATCGAGTTCATAATTGCTTTTTTCTAAAAAAAGTGGAAATTAATAGTTATTTGGCAGTTTAGGGTAGACACCTAATATCCAATTTTCAGCAACAGCAGCGCGTACAAAAATAATGAAATCATAACCTATGTGGAGACGTTTGGCTGATCAAAGATGAATTATCGCAGCATGGTAGCTGCGAATGCAAGGGAAGAGTCCCACGCATTGATCTGCAGACCGTTGCTTTTGTTTCACCGCTTCTTGGCTAAATTCAGAGTAAACCCAATTGATTAAGTTAATTTAAGAATTGATATTTAAGAACAACTTTGGCTGGTATCTAGCTTTGCGTTAGTTTCAATGCGCATAAAAATAACTACAGAAAAATTTAAATGCAATCAAATTTAAAGAATGTATAGATAAATTGACGCGCGCATAACATTACGAAGTACTTTACAGGTTCGAGTTCGTGCTAAACTATCAAGGATTTAAAAATACTCTAATAAACACTGCGTTTTTTGTAAACCTGAGAAAAAAAAACAATAAAATCAAAGAACACCTAAATAAAAACAAGCAATGTACAGTCCTATAATTTATTAACAACGAAAAAATTTGGAACGCTTTGAAAATAAAACACTATAGAACTAAAAACAAATCAATCAAACTAAACATTCAACTCCTGAGCAATAAATAAATAATAAATGCACATAAAGAGTGAAAATTTGATGCATTACATAAAGTTGCAATCAAGTACTAACTACTGTTCCGTGTTATATATTCATACAGTTTAATTTTAGTTAGTTGCTGAGATACGAGTTAACAATAGTTACTTGAAAAAAGCAACAGAGGTCATTCAAGAGATCAACGGTTACTGTTGAGATTAAATAATACTTTTACTTAAACAGTACTTCTATGCAACGAGCACAGCTTAGTGATAGGTCAAGCAATCAAGACGGAGGATATCGGAGTATCCACTCTTTGTCCATAGCTAGCACCTGAATGTGAATGAAAAAAAGCAATGAGCAATACATAAAGAAATGAAAAAACCCATACTCTTGATATTGGTTTTTATCGTCCCAGATGGAGAAGGCTTCGCCATTCCTGTGAGCAATAAATTTAAAAAAGGTTAAAACAACGTACAAAAAAATATACTAATACCGCAAAATTTGGGCCTAATCGTCATCATCAACCAGATCAATAACTTCTATTTCTTTGTTAGTTTGAGAACAACGTGGCTTCTTTGCTTTTGGTTCTATTGGATCGTCGCAATCATCAACCAGATCAATAACTATTATTTCTTTGTTAGTCGGAGAACAACGTGGCTTCTTTGCTTCTGGTTCTTTTGGATCGTCGCAATCATCAGCCAGATCAATAACTTCTATTTCTTTGTTAGTTTGAGAACAAGATGGCTTTTTTGCTTTTGGTTCTTTTGCATCGTCGCAATCATCAACCAGATCAATTACTTCTATTTCTTTGTCAGTTTGAGAACAAGATGGCTTCTTTGCGTTTGGCTCATTTGGATTGTCGCAATCATCAACCAGATCAATAAATTCTATTTCTTTGTTAGTTTGAGAACAAGATGACTTCTTTGCGTTTGGCTCATTTGGATTGTCGCAATCATCAACCAGATCAACAACTTCTATTTCTTTGTTAGTTTGAGAACAAGATAGCTTCTTTGCATTTGACACATTTCCCCTTTTCTTCAGTATAATAGGCAGGTCAAATAGTTTCCTTACTACAGGAAGTCCCTTTCCCTTTCCTTTAAAACTACAATGGGTAGGAACACCATGGGACTTAATGGGATTTAGGTCTAAAAAACAATCACTGTTGCACACGGGTATCTTCAACCTATCTTCCGTGGAACACCCTAATTTTCCCTCCCATATGATTTGGATTTCATCTTCTTTGGTTTCGAAATCACCTCTAAGTTCCTTCTCAATCCATGCAACATGTTTCGCAAACTCACCTTGAGACGATGATGCTGGCGTAGAAGGCTGAGATGAGGGTCGTGACATCGACATCAAAGGAGGAGGTCGGAAAGGTTTTCCAGAAAACAAGGCAGTTACGAGTTCATGAGTTTCCGCCATCGAATAAGTTGGAGGCATTCCTGACCTTTCCGATGCTAACCAGTCATCCCTCGCAGAGTTGATTAGCTCAATCACATGGTTGGCAAGCTTAGTAAGAGCTGCAGCTTGTTTCTGCAGAACCAAATCAAAATAA
>Ga0210040_10001165_pt1 | contig 40668 bp, 38 predicted proteins | sample CryGeyCG12114_NA_FD_185462 | JGI IMG/M metagenome (GOLD analysis project Ga0210040, IMG submission 185462) | Groundwater microbial communities from aquifer - Crystal Geyser CG19_WC_8/21/14_NA (SPAdes) (version 2) | ecosystem: Environmental > Aquatic > Deep subsurface > Groundwater | place: USA... | reverse complement strand
CGCCCGAGCTCCCGGGTAGACCGCTGGAGGGCGTCGGCAACGGCGTCCCGAGATGGATGGCCGCCACCCGTGGCCGGGTGACCAGCCACGGGAACAGGACCCGGCGTACAGGCTGACTCGTCCGCACTCCCCGGCCCGGGGGAGGATGTCCCGATGACCGCCCCCACCCGCGCTCTCCAGGGAACCACGGACGAGCGGCACCTGGCGGGACGCCGTCGGGCCGGCAGGGGCCGCCGCGCCCTGGTCGCCGTGCTGCGGTGGGGCTCCGCCGCCGTCACGGCCGCCGTCCTCACGGGCTTCGCGCTCCTGCTCGTGACCGGCGAGTACGCCAACGACGGACCCGTCCTGCTCACCATCACCTCTCGTCACGGCCTGCACGAGGGCGACCTCTTCGTCATCGCCGGCTGGGCCGTCGCCCTGGTGGCGCTGCTCGTGGCGCTCCTGGTGCCCCGGCGACGCGTCAGCCGCTGAGGTCGGAGACCCTGGCGCGCTTGGCGGCGTAGAGGGCGGCGTCGGCGCGCGAGAGCAAGTCGGCCAGCGCGTCGTCGCCCGACGACGTCGCCGTCCCCGACGACCACGCGACCGCGCGGGTGCGGCCCAGCCGGTCGAGCAGCGCCCGCGCCTCCTCGGGGCCCGTGTCGGGGAGGGTCAGCACGAACTCGTCTCCGCCCAGGCGCGCGAGGACGTCGGGGCGCCGCAGGCCGCCGGCCCACGCTCCGGCGAGGTCGCGCAGGAGGGCGTCACCGGCCGCGTGGCCGGCGGTGTCGTTGACGGCCTTGAAGCCGTCGAGGTCGAGGACCGCCACGGTGAGCGGCCGGCCGGTCGCCCGCGCCCGGCGCAGCAGCTGCTCGCTGCGCTCGGCCCAGTCGCGGCGGTTGGCGAGGCCCGTGAGCGGGTCCGTGGAGGCCGCCGCGTGCAGGCGCCCGACCAGGTGGCCGTGGACCTCCGCGACGCCCACGACGGCCACCAGGTCGACCACCCACAGGAGCAGGAACCCGCTCGCGGGGCTGAGCGCCGCCCCGGCGCTCGCGGCGAGGAGGGCACCCGCCGCGTGCGCCCGCCGCGCCCGCGCAGGCAGGACGTGCGCCGCGTGCAGGGCCAGGGCGACCAGCACGGGCCCCAGCCCCACGACGCCTGCCGGCGTCACCGACCGGGCGGCGACCACGGCCACCAGCAGCCACAGCAGCGCGAGGGCCGCGTGGTGGACGGCGGGGGCGCAGCGGTCGCGGGCGGCCCACAGGGACGCCGCGACGAGGACGCCGAGCGCCCCGAGCGCCCAGCAGAGCCCGGTGGGGGAGTCCTCGGCCAGCGGCCAGGCCGCGGCGGCGAGGCAGGTGGCGGCGCAGACGGCGTACAGCAGGGCCAGCACCGACGTGCTGGTCCTCGTCGACCCCCGCACCGCTCCTCCTCGCTCCCGCCGCGGCGCACATCGTGGCGCAGACGGGCGGGTGCGGGCCAGGAGGGCGCGGGCCAGGAGGGCGCGGGCCAGGAGGGCGGGGCCCGGCGCCGTCAGCGGCCCCGCAGCAGCAGGTCGACGACCCGGTCGGTGGCGTGCCCGTCCTCCAGGTCGCAGTACCGGGCCTGGAAGGCGGCGTAGCGGTCGGCGTAGCGCGCCCGGACGCCGTCCAGGTCGCTCAGCGCGTCCAGCACGTCCCCGGAGGTCTCCACCACCGGTCCGGGGGCCTCCGGGACCAGGTCGAAGTACAGGCCGCGCACCGAGTCGCGGTAGGCGTCGAGGTCGTAGGCGTAGAAGACCATCGGCTTGCCGGTGACGGCGAAGTCGAACATCGTCGAGGAGTAGTCGGTGATCATGACGTCTGCCGCCAGGTACAGCTCGCGGACGTCGGGGTAGTAGGAGACGTCGCGCACGCCCGGGCCCTGCAGCGGGGCCATCCGGCTCGTCATCATGTAGTGCAGGCGCGGCAGCAGGACGACGTCGGCGCCCAGCCGCTCCGTGAACGCCTCCACGTCCAGCGCCAGCTGGATCTCGCCCTCCGCGTAGTAGGCGTCGTCGCGCCAGGTCGGCGTGTAGAGCACCGCGGTGGTGTGCTCGGCGATGCCCAGGGCCTCGCGCACCTGCGCGCGGCGGGCCTCGCGCCCGGGGGAGAGCAGCAGGTCGTTGCGCGGGTACCCGGTCTCCACCACCTCGCCGCCGAAGCGGAACGCCCCCCGCAGCCGCTCGGTGCTGACCCGGTTGGGGGAGAGCAGCACGTCCCAGCGGGCGACGTCCAGGTCGAGGCGGGCGAGGCGGTCGCCCGGCGCGGACGTCGGCAGGACGTCGTGGTGGATCCTCTTCAGCGGCGTCCCGTGCCAGGTCTGCAGGTACAGCGCGCCGGGGGCCTTGGTCCACTCCACCTCGGTGTGGGTGTTGGCGACCAGGGCGTCGGCGGACTCCAGCGCCGCGATGCTCGCGGGGCTGCCCACCTCCACGGTGGTCGTGCCCTCGGGGAAGCCGTGCAGGTGGTCCGGGTCGGCAAGCCAGACGTGCTCGTGCTCCGGCCCCTGGTCCAGGAGCCGCTCGTAGACCGCCCGGGGGCTGTCGGAGAAGCGGCCAGCGAAGGAGTTGTAGACGAAGCGCATGAGGGCGTGTCTAGCGGGCGCGGGTCACCGCTGCACCCTCGGGGGGTGCAGCGGTGGGCCGCGCGGAGCGTCGCATGACGCTCGGTGGTGGGTCAGCCCTTGAAGGCGTCCTTCAGGTGCTCGCCGCGCTGCTTGAGGTCGCCGGAGGCCTGGTCCTTGGTGCCTTCGGCCTGCAGCTGCTCGTCGCCGGTGTGCTCGCCGACGGCCGACTTCGCCTTGCCCTCGGCCTGCTGCGCGGCGTTCTTCATCTTGTCGATGGCGCTCATGCGTCCTCCTGCGGTGCTCGTGCGGTCAGGGTCCCTCGACCGTACGGTCCGGGCTCGCGCCTCGCCCGTCGGAGCCGAGCAGGCGGGTGGACGCCGTCAGCGCGCGTCGCGGCGGCGGCGCAGCGACTCCAGCAGCAGGGTGCCGGCGATGCCGAGCATCCAGACGTCCTTGGCGATGGCCTGGCCCTGCTCGCTCCAGGCGAGGGAGCCGGGCTTGCGCATGCCTGGCCCGCGCAGGTAGAGCCCGACCATGCCGCCGGAGAAGCCGGCGAGGGCTCCGGCGACCAGCCCGGTCGGCACGACCGGCACCAGCAGCGCCGAGCCGAGGGCGATCTCGGCGCGGGAGAGGTTCTTGACGAACTGCCCCGCCGGGATGCTGCCGAGGAAGGGGTAGGCGGAGGTGGCGAACCCGTGGACGCCGGCCGCCGCGTCCTCGGGGACGTCGCGCTTGCTCAGGCCGGAGTTGAGGATGTAGAGCCCGGTGGCGATGCGGGCGGGCAGGTCGGACAGGGCGATGGGGCTGCGCACGGGGTGCTCCTTCGGGGCGGGGGAGCTTCCGACGCTAGGCCGGGGGGTGCGCGGGCGCGAGCGGGCACCGGTGCGCACGGACGGGGCGCGGTGGCACCCGACACGGCGGGCAGTTGCGCCGAAGTCCCCAGGACGGCGCCGGCCCGCCAGTAGCGTGCAGGGACGCGGTGGAGACGCGGCGCCCGCACGACCGACGGGCGCCTCGAGGTGCGGGGAGCGTGAGCAGTGGGGCGACGGGTGAGGACCGACAAGCGCGGTCCCCTGCGCCTGGCCCACCCCGCCGAGGGCGTGGCCCTGGGCGTCGCGGGCCTGCTCGTCGCCGCGACCCTCGTCACGTCCCTGCACGATCCGAGCGGGCCGGCGTCCGAGAGCCCCACCGCCGCGCCGCGCCCGGTCGCCTCGGCTCCGCAGGACCTGGTCGCCGCCGCCCGCGTCCTCCAGACCGCTCCGGAGCCCGCGTCGCCCACCACCCGACCGGGCGACCTGATCCGCGTGACACCTTCCCCCTCGGCGCCCGCCGCACCGCCCTCGGAGCAGCCCCCGGCCGCGGAGTCCCCCGAGCCGACCGCTGCCGAGCCGTCCGCCCCGGAGCAGTCCGAGGCGCCGTCCGAGGCGCCGTCCGAGGCGCCGGTCGTCCCGGAGCCCGCGCCCACCCGGTCGGCCACCAGCTCGCCGAGCTCCACCAGCGCCTCCCCCGCCGCGGAGCCGACCCCCTCCTCCACCGCACCGGAGCCCACGCCGGAGGAGCTCGACGAGCCGGTGGTGCCGACGGCGTCCCAGGAGCCCGCGGTGCCGACGACCGGCACGGACGGCGCCCAGCAGACCAGCACCGCCTCCGGGCAGGTGGTGGCGGAGACGTCGCCGTCCGCCACCGCGCCGGCGCCCTAGGCGCGCGTCGCGCCGTGCCGCTCGGCCGCCAGCACCGCGGCGCCGACGATCCCGGCGGAGTTCAGCAGCTGCGCCGGCACCACGGGCGTGCGAAGGTCCAGCAGCGGCAGGAACTTGTCGTGCTTCTTGGAGACGCCGCCGCCGATCACGATGAGGTCGGGCCAGAAGAGGTCCTCCAGGGCGCCGAAGTAGCGCTGCAGGCGCTTGGCCCAGTCCTTGAAGGACAGGTCGTCGCGCTCGCGGGCGGCGTCGGAGGCGCGGGTCTCGGCGTCGTGGCCGTCGAGCTCCAGGTGGCCCAGCTCGGTGTTGGGCACCAGGACGCCGTCGTTGAGCAGCACGGTGCCGATGCCCGTGCCCAGCGTGGCGACCAGGACGACGCCGGGCACGTCCTTGGCGGCGCCGAAGCGCGCCTCGGCCACGCCGGCGGCGTCGGCGTCGTTGACCACGTGCACCGGGTGACCGGTGGCGCTCGCGAGCAGGGACGCCACGTCGGTGCCGATCCAGGCGTCGTCGACGTTGGCCGCGGTGCGCGCGACCCCGTGCTGGATGACGGCGGGGAAGGTGACGCCCAGCGGCAGCCCGGCGGTGTCGCCGGGGAGGCCGGCGAGGATGCTCTCGGTGATCGAGCGGACGACCTGCGCCACGGCGTCCGGGGTCGAGGGCTGGGGGGTGGGCTCCCGCAGCCGCTCGGCGGTGAACTGCCCGACCGACAGGTCGACCGGGGCGCCCTTGATGCCCGACCCGCCGATGTCGACGCCGACGCCGACCCTCGTGCCGCTGGTGGTGCCCGTGCTGGTGCCTGCTGCCTCCGTGTCCACGGCGGGCACGCTAGCGGCGTCAGGGGAGGGTCAGCACCTCGGCGCCGTCCTCGGTCACCAGCAGCGTGTGCTCGAACTGCGCGGTCCGCTTCCGGTCCTTGGTGACCACGGTCCAGCCGTCGTCCCACATGTCCCACTCGATCGTGCCGAGGGTGACCATCGGCTCGATGGTGAAGGTCATGCCCGGCTCGATCACCTCCGCGTGCTGCGGGGCCGAGTCGTAGTGGGGGATGACCAGGCCGGAGTGGAACGCCGTCCCGATGCCGTGCCCGGTGAAGTCGTGCACCGACCCGTACCCGAAGCGGCGCACGTAGCTCTCCACGACGCGGCCGATGACGTTGACCTCGCGCCCCGGCCTCACGGCCGCGATGCCGCGCTCCAGCGCCGCGGCGGTGCGCTCGACGAGCAGCCGCGACTCCTCGTCGACCTCGCCGACGCAGAAGGTGGCGTTGTTGTCCCCGTGCACCCCGAGGCCGTCGAGGACCATGTAGCCGGTGATGTCGACGTTGACGATGTCGCCCTCGGCCAGCACGGTCGAGTCGGGGATGCCGTGGCAGACGACCTCGTTGACGCTCGTGCAGCTCGCCTTCTGGAAGCCCCGGTACCCCACCGTGGAGGGGTAGGCGCCGGCGTCGCAGAGGAACTCGTGCGCGACCCGGTCCAGCTCGTCGGTCGTGGTGCCGGGGGCCACGTGGCGGCCCACCTCGGCCAGCGCCTGCGCGGCCACGCGGCAGACGACGCGCATCGCCTCGATCGTCGCGGCGTCCTTGACCTCCGGGCCGGTGAAGGGCTGCGGGGCGGGCCGGTCGACGTACTCGGGGCGGGGCAGGGACGCCGGCACGGGACGCCGGGGGCTCACCAGGCCCGGGCGGACGCTGCCGATCGGCTCGGCGCTGGCGGGGGTGGCGAGCAGGGTCCCGGAGGGCGAGGACATGCGCGGAGCCTACGTCGGCGCGATCATCGCTCCCGGTGGCGCCTCGACCGAGCCGCGCCGCCGCGAGCGCGAGGAGGATCCGTGGCCGAGCACGAGACGTCGTTCTGGTTCGACGTGAGCACCGGGCAGGTCGACGAGGGCCACAGGGCCCCCGCTGCGAACCTCATGGGGCCCTACCCCACCCGCGCGGCCGCCGAGCAGGCGCTGGCGACGGCCAGGGCGCGCACCGAGGCCTGGGACGAGGAGGAGCGCCGCCGCGCGGAGGAGTGAGGCGGACGGCGTCCGTGCCTCCTCAGCGCACCAGCTTGGGCAGCACCTCGCGGCCGAAGACCTCGATCCAGCGCTCCTGGTCGCGCCCGACGTTGTGCAGGTACACCCGGTCGAAGCCGAGGTCGACGAACCGCTGGATGTGCGCGCGGTGCTCGTCGGGGTCCTCGGAGATGAGCAGCCGGCCCTCGAAGTCCTCGGGGCGCACGAGCTTCGCCATGGCGGCGAGGTCGTGCGGGGAGCGGATGTCGGCCTTGGGGAAGGCCATCCCGCCGTTGGGCCACTGGTCCAGGGCGTCGGCGAGGGCCTCCTCGCGGGTGGGGGCCCAGGCCAGGTGCAGCTGCAGCACCTTGGGCATCGCGTCCGGGTCCTTGCCGGCCTCGCGGGCGCCCTCGGCGAAGCGGTCGAACAGGCCGCCGATCTTCTCCAGCGGGGCGCCGACGGTGATGATGCCGTCGGCGTGCTTGCCGGTGCGCTTGGCGTTGATCGGCCCGGCCGTGGCCACGAGAACCTCGGGGGCCTGCTCCGGCATCGTCCACAGCCGGGTGGACTCCATCTGGAAGTGCGTGCCGGAGTGCTTGACGTCCTTGCCGGCCAGCGACGCGGTGAACAGCTTCTTGATGACGTCGACCGCCTCGAACACCATCGCCGAGCGCTGCCCGGCCTCGGGCCAGTAGGTGCCGAGGAAGTGCTCGTTGAGCGCCTCGCCGGCCCCGACGCCGAGCCACGAGCGGCCCGGGTACATGGAGGCCAGCGTCGCGGCGGCCTGGGCCACCACGGCCGGGTGGAAGCGGAAGGACGGGCAGGTGACGCCGGGCCCGAAGTCGCCGCGCGTGCGCTCGCCGACCGCGGCCAGCACCGACCACACGAACGAGGCCTCGCCCTGGGCGGGCACCCACGGCTGGAAGTGGTCGGCCGCCATGCAGCCGGAGAAGCCGTGCTCCTCGGCCAGGGCGGTCAGGCGCACGGCCTCGGCGGGCGCGAACTGCTCCAGGGCGGCGGCGTAGCCGATCGTCAGGTCTGCCATGCGCGCGACGCTAGTCCCGCGCGGGCGCCTCACTCCGCCAGGGTCTGCTCCGGGCCGGGGAACGCGCGCGAGCGCACCTCGTCGGCGTAGGCCGCAGCGGCGTCGCGCAGGCCCGTGCGCAGGTCGGCGTAGGCCTTGGCCAGGCGCGGCACGGGGGAGGTGTAGCCGGCCATGTCGAGCCAGACGAGCACCTGGCCGTCGCAGCCGGCGCCCGCGCCGATCCCGATCGTCGGGATCTCCAGCGCCGCGGTGACCCGCTCGGCCAGCGGCGCGGGCACGACCTCCAGGACGACCGCGAAGGCTCCCGCCTCCTGCAGGGCCAGGGCGTCGGCGAGCAGCCGGTCCCCGGCGTCCTGCCCGCGGCCCTGCACCCGCTTGCCGCCGAGGGCGTGCTCGGCCTGCGGGGTGAGGCCGAGGTGGCCCATGAACGGGATGCCGGCCGCGACGACGGCGCGCACCTGCGGCAGCACCGCGGCGCCGCCCTCGAACTTCACCGCGTGCGCCAGGCCCTCCTTGAGGAAGCGCACCGACGTGGCCACCGCCTGCTCGGGGGAGACGTGGTAGCTGCCGAAGGGCAGGTCGGCGACCACGAGCGGGCGCCGGGCGCCGGCCGCGACGGCCCGCACGTGGGGCAGCAGGTCCTCCACGGTCACCGGGATGGTCGTCTCGTGGCCCATGAGGTTGTCGCCCATGGAGTCGCCGACGAGCAGGACGTCGATGCCCGCCTCGTCGAAGATCGCCGCGGTCAGGGCGTCGTAGGCGGTGAGCATGGTGATCGGCCGCCCGGCGTCCTTCATCTGGCGCAGGTGGGGCACGCGCACCCGCCTCACGCCGATCGGGTGCTGCACGGGCTGCTCACTCACCGGAGCGCTCCTCGCGCCAGTGCGTGGTGATGGGCAGCCGGCGGTCGCGGCCGAAGGCGATCGCGCTGATCTTCGGGCCGGGCGCGAACTGCCGGCGCTTCCACTCCGCGCGGTCGACCAGGCGCACGACGTCGTCGACCGTCGTGGCGTCGAACCCGGCCGCCAAGAGCTCCGAGCGCCCCTGCGCGCCCACCACGTAGTGCTCGAGCAGGTCGTCGAGCACCTCGTAGGGCGGCAGGCTGTCCTGGTCGGTCTGGCCCGGCCGCAGCTCCGCCGAGGGCGGCTTGGTGATCGAGCTCTCCGGGATCGGCGGCGTCTGCCCGCGCGCGGCCGCGGCGGCGTTGCGCCAGCGGGCCAGCGCCCACACGAGCATCTTCGGCACGTCCTTCAGCGGCGCGTAGCCGCCGACGGAGTCGCCGTAGAGGGTGGAGTAGCCCACCGCGAGCTCGCTCTTGTTGGACGTCGCGAGCACCAGGTGCCCCTCGGAGTTGCTGAGCGCCATGAGCGTCGTGCCGCGCACCCGGGCCTGCAGGTTCTCCTCGGCCACGCCGGTCAGGCCGACGCTGCCGGCCAGGCCCGCGGTGAACGCGTCCACCATCGGCGCGATCGGCACCACCCGGTAGTCCAGACCGGTGCGCCCGGCGAGGTCGGCGGCGTCGTCGCGGGAGTGGCCCGAGGAGTAGCTGCTGGGCAGCGACACCCCGGTGACGGCGTCCGGGCCCAGCGCGTCGACGCCGAGCACCGCGACGACCGCGGAGTCGATCCCCCCGGAGAGCCCGAGCGCGACGCGGGAGAAGCCGTTCTTGCGCACGTAGTCGCGCAGGCCGGTGACCAGCGCCGTCCAGACCTCCTCGACCTCGTCCAGGCGCTCGGCGTGCGGGGCGGGCAGCGGGTCGTAGGAGGGGACCGGCTCGGCGCTGAGCACGGTGCGCACGACGCCGGGGACGGCGTTCGCGGGCTCGTCGTGGCTCGGGTCGGTGGTGAGGTCGAGGTCGACCACGAGCAGCGCCTCGGTGAACTGCGGCCCGCGGGCCAGCACCTGTCCGCCGGTGCCCACGACGAGGGAGTCGCCGTCGAAGACGAGGTCGTCCTGGCCGCCGACGGTGTTGAGGTAGGCCAGCGGGCAGCCGGCCTCGGCGGCCCGGCGGCGCACCAGGGCCAGGCGCGTGTCGTCCTTGTCGCGCTCGTAGGGGGAGCCGTTGACCACGAGCAGCAGCTCCGCGCCGGCCTCGCGCGCCTTGGCGACCGGGCCGCCGTCCTGCCAGAGGTCCTCGCAGATGGCCAGGGCGACGTCGACGCCGCGCACCCGCACCACCGCGAGGTCGCGGCCGGGTACGAACACCCGGAACTCGTCGAAGACGCCGTAGGTGGGCAGGTGGTGCTTGGCGTAGCGGGCCACCACCTGCCCGCGGTGCAGCACCGCGGCGCAGTTCTGCGGCAGCCCCTTGGGCAGCGCGGTGCCCCCGTGCTCGCCGGTGCCCTCGGGCAGGTCGGTGGTGTCCAGCTGCGTGCCGGGGTCGACCACGCGGTCGAGGTAGCCGACGACGACCGGCAGGTCGCCCGCGCCGTCGGCGGCCAGGTCGCGCGCGAGCTGGACCAGCGCGGCGCGGGAGGCCTCGACGAAGGAGGACCGCAGCGCCAGGTCCTCCACCGGGTAGCCGGTGAGGACCATCTCGGGAGCGGCGAGCAGGTGCGCCCCGGCCGCCACGGCCTTGAGCGCGCGCTCGCGGACGAGCAGGGCGTTGCCCGCCAGGTCGCCGACGGTGGGGTTCACCTGGGCCAGTGCCAGGCGCAGCTGGGGCATGGCCCGAGCCTAGTGACGCGGGCTCAGTGGCCCATCGAGACCCGGTGCTCGGGGTGGGTGTGCGGAGGGTCGTCCGCGTCGGAGGAGCCGTCGTGCTCGTGTGCGGCGGCCCGCTCCTCGCGGCCCTGGCGGCGGGTGTCCAGGACGGCGGGCACCAGGGCCAGGGCGATCAGCCCGGTCGTGACGCCGAGGGCGACGCCGATCGCCGAGCGCCCGGAGCCGCTGCCCTCCAGGGCGAAGAACACCGCGCCCACCACCGCGATGCCCGCGGCCGACCCGAGCCGCTGCGTGGTCTGCAGCACGCCGCTGGCGCTGCCGGCGTCGCGCCCCTCGACCCCGGCCAGGGTGAGGGTGACGTTCGGGCTGACCACCATGCCGCTGCCGGCGCCGGCCACCAGCAGGGGCAGGGCCAGCAGCAGCCCGGTCCGGCCCGTGCCGACCTGGGGCGCCACCACCTCGATCACGGCGATGGAGCCCAGCAGCCCGGCGGTGACCAGCAGCAGCCCGGTCACCACCATCCTGCGCCCGAGGCGCAGCACGTGGCGCCCGGCCAGGGGCGCGCTGACGGCGCCGGCGACCGCGAACGGCGTCGTGGTCAGGCCGGCCTGCAGCGGGGAGTAGCCCAGGTCCTGCTGCAGGTAGAGGGTGAGGACGAAGAAGATCGCGGTGAAGCCCGCGAAGTACAGGGTGCCCAGCCCGGCGCCGGAGACGAACGCCGCCTGGCGCAGCAGGCCCAGGCGCACCAGGGGCGTGTGGCCGCGGGCGGCCGTGCGCCGCTCCCAGGCCAGGAAGCCCGCGCCGACCACGAGGGCCAGCACCAGGCAGGCCGCCACGAGCGGGGTGCCGAGGACGCTGCGCTCCTGCAGCGGCAGCAGGACCAGCACGACCGCGAGGCCGAGCAGGAGCGAGCCGGTCCAGTCCAGGCGCTGGCGCTCGCCGGACGCCTCGTGGCGCAGCAGCCGCACGGCCAGGACGAGGGCGACCAGGCCCACCGGGATGTTGACCAGGAAGACCCAGCGCCAGGCGGTGTCGCCCGGCACGAGCTGCAGGATGGCCCCGCCGATCAGCGGCCCGGCGGCCGTGGACAGGCCGATCGTGCCGCCGAAGAGCCCGAAGGCGCGGCCGCGCTCGGGGCCGGTGAACATCGACTGGATGATCGCGGTGATCTGGGGGTTGAGGACGCCGGCGCCGACGCCCTGCACCAGGCGGGCCAGGACCAGGGTCTCCGGCCCGGTGGCGAGCCCGCAGGCCAGGCTGGCGACCAGGAACAGGCCCAGCCCGACGAGGAAGAGCTTCTTGCGCCCGGCGGAGTCGCCGAGGCGGCCGGCGGGCACCAGCGCCAGGCCGAAGGTCAGCGCGTAGCCGGTGAGGACCCACTGCAGCTGGCTCTCCGAAGCGCCCACGCCCTCCTCGATCGAGGGCAGCGCCACGTTGACGATGCTCACGTTGAGCAGGCTCATGAAGCCGGCGACGAGGCAGACCGAGAGCACCCGCCAGCGGCGGGGGTCCGGGCCGGGAGGGGCGTCGGGGGTCACGACTCACCATCGTCGTCGCGGCCGGCCCTCACCGCCCGCCGGGGACTGGCACGATGACCGTCATGGACAGGCAGCAGGAGTTCGTCCTCCGGTCGGTGGAGGAGCGCGACATCCGGTTCATCCGGCTCTGGTTCACCGACGTCATCGGGTCGCTGAAGTCGGTGGCGGTCGCCCCGGCCGAGCTCGAGGGGGCGTTCGCCGAGGGCATCGGCTTCGACGGCAGCGCCGTGGAGGGGCTGACCCGCGTCTCCGAGGCGGACATGCTCATGCGCCCGGACCCCACCACCTACCAGGTGCTCCCCTGGCGGGTGGACGCCCAGAGCGGCCAGGGCACGGCGCGGATGTTCTGCGACATCCTCACCCCCGAGGGCCAGCCCGCGGCCGCCGACTCCCGCCAGGTGCTCAAGCGCGCCCTGGCCAAGGCCGCCGACATGGGCTTCACCTTCTACACGCACCCCGAGATCGAGTTCTACCTGCTCAAGGACGACGCCTCGGCCACCGGCGTGCCGGTGCCGGTGGACTCCGGGGGCTTCTTCGACCACGTCCCGCGCGGGGGCGGCCAGGACTTCCGCCGCCGGGCGATCTCGCTGCTGGAGTCGATGGGCATCTCGGTGGAGTTCAGCCACCACGAGGGCGGCCCGGGCCAGAACGAGATCGACCTGCGCTACGCCGACGCGCTGTCCACCGCCGACAACATCATGACCTTCCGCACGATCATCAAGGAGGTCGCGCTGGAGCAGGGCATCTACGCGACCTTCATGCCCAAGCCGCTGGCCGGCCAGCCGGGCTCGGGGATGCACACCCACATGTCGCTGTTCGAGGGCGACCGCAACGCCTTCCACGACCCGGCCGGGCACTACCAGCTGTCGAAGACGGGGCGGCAGTTCATCGCCGGGCTCCTGCGCCACGCGCCGGAGATCACCGCGGTGACGAACCAGTTCGTCAACTCCTACAAGCGCCTGTGGGGCGGCGACGAGGCGCCCTCCTACGTCTGCTGGGGCCACAACAACCGCTCCGCGCTCGTGCGGGTGCCGCTGTACAAGCCGCGCAAGGGCAACTCCGCGCGGGTGGAGTACCGCGCCCTGGACTCCGCGGCCAACCCCTACCTCGCCTACGCGGTGCTGCTCACCGCCGGCCTGAAGGGGATCGAGGAGGGCTACGAGCTGCCCGAGTCCGCCGACGACGACGTGGAGCGCATGACCGACGCCGAGCGCCGCGCCATGGGCATCAAGCCGCTGCCGGCGAGCCTGGACCGCGCGCTGAGCGTGCTGGAGGACTCAGAGCTGGTGGCCGAGGCCCTGGGCGAGCACGTCTTCGACTACCTGCTGCGCGACAAGCGGGTGGAGTGGGCGGCCTACCGCGAGCAGGTGACCCCCTTCGAGCTCAAGCGCTACCTGCCGGTGCTCTGAGCGGCTGTGATCGGGAGGTGAGCACCCGGTGAGCGCGGTCCTCGTCGTCGAGCACGAGGAGCGCTGCCCGCTCGGGCGGCTGCCCCTGCCCGGGCTGGACGTCGACCTGCGCCGCCCGTGGCGCGGTGAGCCGCTGCCCGCGGACCTGTCCGACCACGCCGGCCTCGTGGTGCTCGGCGGGCACGTCGCGGCGTGGGAGGACGACGCCGCCCCGTGGCTGCCGGCCACCCGGGCCCTGCTGGCGGGGGCGGTCGCCGGCGGCGTCCCGGCGCTGGGCGTCTGCCTGGGCGCGCAGCTGCTGGCCCTGGCCACCGGCGGGCGCGTCGAGCGCGGGGCGGCCGGAGCGGAGGCCGGGCTGCTGGAGGTCACGGCCGCCCCCGCGGCCGCCGGCGACGCGCTGGTCGGCGCCCTCGGTCCCCGGTGGCTCGCCCCGCAGTCCCACGGCGACGCCGTCACGGCGCTGCCCCCGGACGCCGTCGTGCTGGCCTCCAGCGCCGCCTACCCCGTGCAGGCCCTGCGGGTGGGCGAGCGCGCGTGGGGCGTGCAGTACCACCCGGAGGTGACGCCTGCCGTGCTCGCGGTGTGGCTGGCCGGGCACGGCGCGGCGCTGGCCGCCCGCGGCACCGACGCGGCGTCCGAGCTCGCCGCGGTGGAGCGCGAGGACGCCGCGCTGGTCGCCCTCGCGCAGGCGCACGGCGGCGCGTTCGCGCACGAGGTGCGAGCGGCGGCGGCCCGGTGAGCAGCCCGCCGCGCGCCGCCCGACCCACCGCGCAGCTCGCCCGGGCCGGCTTCACCGACCCCGACGCCGCCGCCCGGCTGCTCGCCGACGCCGCGCTCGGGCCGCTGGCGCAGGCCGGCACCGGGCCCGACGACGTGGTGGCCTGGCTGGCGCCCACCTCCGACCCCGACCGCGCCCTGCTGTGCCTCGTGCGGCTCCTGGAGCGCAGCGCCGACCCCGCGCTGCTCGCCGCGATCGGCGCCGAGGGCGTCGTCCGCACCCGCCTGGCCGCGGTGCTCGGCGGGTCGGTGGCGCTCGGGGAGCACCTGGTGCGCCACCCCGAGCACTGGCCGGCGCTGGGGGAGGACTGGATCCGCGAGCGGACGCTCGTGCGCGCGGACCTGCTGCGGGCCGTGGGCGCCGACCCCGGCGCCGCCGTGCCGGTGGCGGCGCTGGGGCGCGAGGCCGGGCGCGACGCCCTGCGGGTCGCCTACCGCCGCCGGCTGCTCACCGTGGCCGCCGCAGACCTGGCCGACCCCGATCCGGTGGCGCAGGTCGACGACGTCACCCGGCTGCTCGCCGACCTCGCCGACGCGGCGCTGGAGGCGGCGCTGGCCCTCGCCCGCGCGGTCGTGCCGGGAGCCGAGCGGTGCCGGCTGGCGGTGATCGCGCTCGGCAAGTGCGGCGGCCGCGAGCTGAACTACGTGAGCGACGTCGACGTCGTCCACGTCGTGGCCCCGGCGGAGGGGGCGAGCGACGAGGACGCCGTGCGGGTGGGCTCCGAGCTCGCGTCCGAGCTCGCGCGGGCCTGCTCGGCCGTCACGGCCGAGGGCGTGCTGTGGCCGGTGGACGCCGGGCTGCGCCCCGAGGGCAAGGACGGCCCGCTCGTGCGCACGCTGGACAGCCACGCCGCCTACTACTCGCGGTGGGCGCGCACGTGGGAGTTCCAGGCGCTGCTCAAGGCCCGCCCGGCCGCCGGCGACGCCGAGCTGGGCTCCCGCTACGCCACGCAGGTGGCCGAGCTCGCCTGGGGCGCCGCCGACCGCCCGGGGCTCGTGCCCGACACCCAGGCGATGCGCCGGCGGGTGGAGGACCACGTGCCGGCGCGCGAGGCCGACCGCCAGCTCAAGCTGGGCCGCGGGGGCCTGCGCGACGTGGAGTTCACGGTGCAGCTGCTGCAGCTCGTGCACGGGCGCACCGACCCCTCCCTGCGCACGGGCAACACCCTCGACGGGCTCGAGCGGCTGTCGACCCACGGGTACGTCGGGCGCCACGACGCCGCCGACCTCGACCGCGACTACCGGTTCCTGCGCGTGCTGGAGCACCGGCTGCAGCTGCACCGCCTGCAGCGCACGCACGTGCTGCCCGAGGGCCCCGCCGACCTGCGCCGCCTCGCCCGTGCGGCTGGGGTGCCCGGTGGCTCCGAGGGGCTGCTGGCCGAGTGGGCCACCGTGCGCCGCCGGGTGCGCCGCCTGCACGAGCTGTTCTTCTACCGCCCCCTGCTGGCCGCGGTGGCCTCCCTCAGCCCTGACGAGCTGCGGCTCAGCCCGCAGGCGGCGCAGGAGCGCCTCGCCGCCCTCGGCTACCGCGACCCCGCCGGCGCCCTGCGCCACATCGCGGCGCTGAGCTCGGGGGTCAGCCGGCGCGCGGCCATCCAGCGCCAGCTGCTGCCGGTGATGCTCGGCTGGTTCGCCGACGGCGCCGACCCGGACGCCGGCCTGCTCAGCTTCCGGCGGGTCAGCGACCGCCTGGGCAGCACCCACTGGTACCTGAAGATGCTGCGCGACGAGGGCGCGGCCGCCCAGCGGATGGCGGCGGTCACGTCGTCCAGCCGCTTCGTCTCCGCCGGCCTGGAGCGCGACGCCGAGGCCACCCGGTGGCTGGGCACCGACGACGACCTGGTGCCGCGCGACCCGGCCGGGCTGCGCGCGGAGGCCGCCCGTGCCGTGGAGCGCCAGGACGACCCGGCCGACGCCGGCGCCCTCGTGCGGCGCCTGCGCGGGCGCGAGCTGCTGCGCACGGCCGTCGGCGACGTCGTCGGGCTGGTCGAGCCGGACGCCGTCCGCGCCGCCCTCACCGGGGCCACCGCCGCCGCCCTGGGCGCCGCGCTCGACCTCGCCGTGCGCACCGTGGTGGCCTCCCGCGGCGAGGAGGTGCTGACCCGCCTGGCCGTGATCGGCATGGGCCGCCTGGGCGGCGCGGAGATGGGCTACGGGTCCGACGCCGACGTGCTCTTCGTCCACGACCCGCTGCCCGGCGCCGACCCCGCGCGGGCCCAGGAGCAGGCGCTCGCGGTGGTCGGGGAGCTGCGACGGGTGCTGACCGCGGCCGGGCCCGAGCCCGCGCTGGAGGTCGACGCCCGGCTGCGCCCGGAGGGCCGGGACGGGCCGATGGCCCGCACCCTGGCCTCCTGCGCGGAGTACTACCGGCGCTGGGCGCAGCCGTGGGAGGCCCAGGCGATGCTGCGCGCCGCACCGGTGGCCGGCGACGCGGGCGTGGGGGAGGCGTTCATGGCGCTGGTGGAGCCGCTGCGCCACCCCGCCGGCGGCGCGGACGACGCCCTGGTGCGCGAGGTGCGCCGGGTCAAGGCCCGGGTCGAGGGCGAGCGGCTGCCCCGCGGCCTGGACCCCCGCCGCCACCTCAAGCTCGGCCCCGGCGGGCTGGCCGACGTGGAGTGGACCGCCCAGCTGCTGCAGCTGCAGCACGCCGGGGCGGTGCCGGCGCTGCGCACCGCCTCGACCACCGGGGCGCTGGCGGCCGCGACCGCGGCGGGCCTGCTGGCTCCCGCGGACGCCGAGGTCCTGGAGGGGGCGTGGCGCGCGGCGTCCCGGGCCCGTGACGCCCTGGTGCTGCGCGGCGGCCGCCCGACGAACGTGCTGCCCACCGACCCGCAGGAGCTGGAGGGCACCGCGCGCCTGCTGGGCTACCCGGCGGGCTCGGGCCACGTGATGGAGGAGGACCTGCGCCGCACCGCGCGCCGCGCCCGCGCGGTCGTCGAGCGCGTCTTCTACGGCTGAGGCGCGGGCGCACCTGCGGCGCACGAGCGGCAGGTGCCGAGCAGGGCCACGTGACCGGCGTCCAGGGCGAAGCCGCGCTCGGCGTCCAGGCCGGAGCTAGCATCACCGGCGTGAGGACAACGGTGCTGCTCCGCGCCCTCTTCGCGCTCACGGTGGTCTCCGTGCCGCTGCAGCTGGGCGTCGCGCGCCTCGTCAGCGAGCCGTACCCCGGCCTGTTCCTGCCTGCGTTCGGCGCCGTGCCGCCCGACCCCGGCCAGCGGGTCGTGGGCGTGCGGTCGATCGAGGTCGACTACGCCGACGGCACGCAGGTGCAGTACACGTCCGACGACCTGTTCCCTGAGGTCGAGCTCGAGGCGCCGATGCTCGACTTCGCGTTCTACGGCGAGCGCGGCCAGGACCCCGCCTCCGCGGAGTGGCTCGCGCAGCGCGTGGAGGAGCTCGGCGACCGTGGCCCCGCGCGCGAGGCGCGACTGGAGTGGACCCGCCTGACCTACAGCACCACCGACGACGCCCCGCCGACGAGCGAGCCCGAGAAGACCGTCGTCGTCGACCTGGACGGGGCATGAGCGCCACCACGGCCCTCGCCCACCGGTTCGACGCGTGGGTGCGCTCGGGCGACCTCACGCTGCTCGGCCTTGCCCGCTTCCGCATCCTCTTCGCCGTGGTGACGCTGCTGACCCTGCCGGACGTCACCCGAGTGGCCGCCTACCCGGACGCGTGGTTCGCCCCTCCGCTGGGACCCCTGCGGGTGCTGCCGGCCTGGCCGCCCGAGCCCGTGCTCGTGCTCGTGCAGGTGCTCTGGGTGTTCGCCCTCGTGGCCCTCGCCCTCGGGTGGCGGACGACCGCCGCCTCCGTCAGCGCCACGGTGCTGTCGGTGGCCGCCTACGGGCTGCTGTACTCCACGGGCAAGATCGACCACAACATCCTGGCGGTGCTCCTCCCGCTGGTGCTGGCGTGGTCGCGCTGGGGGGAGCGGCTGTCGCTGGACGCCCTGCGCCGCTCGGCCTCCGCGCCCCCCGACCCGACCGCACCGGCCCCGGCGCCGCCGCTGCGCTACCTCGCCCTGCTCGTGGGGCTGGCCTTCTTCTCGGCCGCCGTGCCCAAGGTCGTCGCCGGGTGGCTGGACCCGTCCTCCCAGGCCGTGCAGTACGACCTCTACGCGGAGTACTACACCCACGGGCGGACGGAGCTGCTCGCGCCGGTGGCGATCGGGCTCCACAGCCCTCTCCTGTGGGAGACCGCGGACTGGGCGACGGTGGTCCTGGAGGGCGGGCTGCTGCTGGCGGTGCTGTCCTGGCGGGCTTGGCGCACCGGCCTGGCCATCACGACGCTCTTCCACCTCGGCGTGTACCTGGCGATGAACATCTCCTTCTCGTGGAACGTGCTCGTGTACGCCGCCTTCGTGCCCTGGGACCAGGTGCGGCTCCCCACGCTGGCGCGGCGCGCCCCGGCGGCGCTCGGGCGGTGGTGGGGCGGGGTCGTGGCGGTCGCGGTGGCTCTGGCGTGGACCGGGGTCCTCGCGCTCGCGGGTGACCCGGCGTGGTTCGTCTCGCGCCTGGTGATCTTCGTCGGTGCGGCGGTCGCCGTCTGGTACCTGATCGTCCAGGCGCGGACGCTCTTCAGGCGCCCGCAGACCGGGCGCGAAGAGCAGGTGCCCACCGCCGTGGGCGGGGCCGGCTCCCACTGACCCGCACGAGGTCCGAGGAGGTCGAGGGCGCAAGGCGCCCAGCGCGCCGGAGCTCAGTGCTCCGCGCGGCAGGCCCTGCAGGTGCCGAGCAGGGCCACGTGGCCGGCGTCCAGGGCGAAGCCGCGCTCGGCGTCCAGGTGGCGGGCCAGCTCGGCCAGGGCCGCGGCCGGCACGTCCTCCAGGCGCCCGCAGGAGCGGCACTGCACGTGCGCGTGCTCGCCGCCCCCGGCCAGGTGGTGGACCGTCGCGCCCTTCGCGGTGTGCGTGTGCACCACCAGGCCGGCCTCGGCGAGGGCCTCCAGCGCCCGGTAGACCGTCGCCCGGTGCACCCCCGGGCGCGCGGCCGCGGCGCGGGCGACGACGTCCTCGGCGCGCAGGTGCTCGGCGCCCGCCTCGGCGTCCGCGAGCACCTCCAGCACAGCCCGCCGGGCCGGCGTCGCGCGCTGGCCGGCGGCCCGCAGCGCCCGCACCTGCGCGTCGGCGCCCGGGCTCCGTCCCTCGCTCACCCGCCCAGTGTGGCGATGAGCTCGCGCTCGCGCGCGGAGCTCAGGCCGGCTGCCCTCGGGTGGTCGAGGCCCTGCCCCCGCTCCCAGGCGAGGACGTCGGCCAGCAGCTGTTCGCGGGGGCGGTGGCGCAGTCCGGCGGCCCGGGCCCGAGCGCCCGAGCGCGCCGACCAGCCGGCGTGGGCGGGGTCGGCCATCCACAGCGCCAGCGACTCCGGCCCCATGTACTCCTCGACGCCCTGCTCCAGGAGCCAGGCCGAGGGGGCGAGGACGACGGGCCCGGTGTGTCCGCCGACCGTCCGGGCCAGCTCCACCCACGTGCCGAGGGGGACCACCGGCCCCACGGCGTCGTAGGTGCCCGTCCGGCCCGACGCCGCGGCCTCGAGGAGCCACGCGGCCAGGTCGCGCACGTCCACGACCTGCGTCGGCGCCTGCAGGGCGTCGGGCACCAGCAGCGGCTCCTGCGGGTCCCGTGCGGCGCGGGCCACCCAGGCGCCGGAGCGACCGGTGTGGTCACCGGGCCCGCCGATCAGCCCTGCGCGCGCCACCAGCAGCCGGTCGCCGACCGCCGCGGCGCTGGCCCGCTCGCAGGCGACCTTCGCCTCCCCGTACGCGGAGCGGTCGACCTCGTCGGCGTCCGTGGGGTCCAGCAGGGCGGCGTCCTCGTCGGCGCCGACCTCCGCGTGGGAGGCGTAGACGTTGCCGGTGGAGACGTACGCCCAGTGCCGCGCGCGCGGCCCGACCGCGGCGAGCGCTTCGCGCACGGAGCGCGGCTGCCAGGACACCTCCACGACGGCGTCCCAGTCGCGGCCCGACACGGCCGCGTAGGCACCTGGCCGGGTGCGGTCGGCGGCGACCAGCTCGGCCCCCGGCGCCACGCCTCCGCTGCGCCCGCGCGCCAGGCAGGTGACCGACCAGCCCAGGTCGAGGGCCTGGGCCGCCACCTCGCGCCCCAGCCACGCCGTCCCGCCCAGCACCAGGAGCCTCATGGCGGGCAGTCGACCACGCCCGGGCGGGCGCGGTCACGGGCGTTCGCCGTGGGCGCAGTGCTCAGCCGGGCTTCGGCGCGCCGACGAAGAGGATCCGGTCGCCGGCCTGCAGGGCGCCGACGTCCGGGGAGTCGTAGTGCAGCGTCGCTCCGGCGCGCAGCACGGCCAGCACGGGCAGCGGGAGGTCCTTCGGGCCCCGCCCCACCTCGTGCGGCTCGACGACGCGCTCGCAGAGGTCCAGGCCGGTGCCGAACGACAGCAGGTCCTCCACGACGTCGACGGCGTCCGGGCTGTCGGTGGCCAGCCCGAGCAGGCGTCCGGTCGTCTCGGAGGAGACCACCACCGACGTCGCGCCGCTCTGCTGCAGCAGCTCGGCGTTCTCCGCCTCGCGCGCCGACGCCACGACGGTCGTGGACGGCGCCAGGCGCCGGATGGTGAGGGTCGCCAGCACGGCGGTGTCGTCGCGGTCGACGGCGACGATGGCCGTGGCGGCCCGCTGCACCTGCGCCTCGCGCAGGGTCTCGGTGCGGGTGGCGTCGCCGGTGACCACCGCGTACCCGTCCGCGGCGGCCTGCGCGGCGGCCCGCGGGTCGACGTCGACGACGACGATCCGGTCGGCCGGGTGGTCGCGCAGCAGCAGGGCCCGGACGGCGTTGCGGCCCTTGGTGCCGTAGCCCAGGACGATGACGTGGTCGGTCATGGCGGCCCTCCACCGCGCGAGGCGGAACTCCGTGCTGGAGCGCTTCGTGAGCGCCTGGATGGTGGTGCCGACGAGGATGATGACGAACAGGATGCGCATGGGCGTGGTCACCAGCGCGTTGACCAGGCGGGCGCTCTCGGTGACCGGGGTGATGTCGCCGTAGCCGGTCGTGGTGAGCGTGACGGTCGTGTAGTAGAGCGCGTCGATCACCGAGACCGTGCCGTCGGAGCTGTCGGTGTAGCTGTCCCGCTCCAGCAGGACCATGCCCCAGTTGAGCACCACCAGCAGCCCGGCGAGGGCGAAGCGCAGCGCGATCGCGGGCAGGGGCCGCAGGCGCGCCGTCGGCGGCAGCCGGACCTCGGGCCCGCTCACGGCCCCTCGAGCAGCGCGGCCATCGCCTCGACGGCGGCGGGCACCGGACGCCGGGCGCGCAGCGCCGCGGGGACGTCGGCCAGCGCCGCGCGCAGCCCCGCGCGCTCGGGCCCGCCGGCCGACCAGGCCGCGCGGGCGCGGGCGACCACCACGGGCCAGGGGCGGCGCATGACGGCGGTCAGCAGCGCGGCGCGGGTGATCCGGGCGCGCCGCCGCTCGGCGCCGTCGCGCACCGGGGAGGGGTGGTGGTGGATGACGAGCTCGTCGGCGTACGCCACGCCCCAGCCGTCGGTGACGAGGTCGAGCGCCACGCGCTCCTCCTCCCCGGGGAAGACCACGACGTCGTCGAAGCCGCCGACGGAGAGGAAGGCGTCGCGGCGGACCACGGCCGCGCAGGCGATGAAGCCGAGCAGGCTCGGGCCGGGCAGGTCCGGCTCGGTGCCCAGCGGCGAGGTGGCCAGCAGGTCGCACACCGGGTCGAGGCGCTCGGAGGTGCCGACCAGGATCCGCGCGTTCAGCAGCGCGGCCCGGGGCGAGGCGTCCAGCAGCTCGACCGCGCGGGCCAGGGAGCCCGGCGCCCACCAGGAGTCGTCGTCGGCGAAGGCCACGTAGGGCGTCGTCGCCCTGGCCGCGCCCAGGGTCCGGGCCGCGGCGCCGCGGTTGGCCGGCAGCGGCACGACCTCCACGTGCGGCAGGCGCTCGCGGACCGCCTCGACCGTGCCGTCGGTGGAGGCGTTGTCGACGAGGACGACCGGCGCCTCGTGGCGCGGCAGCGAGGCCAGCAGCTCCTCGCGGCGGTCCATGCTCGCCACGACGACGGTGACGCGGGGCGCGCCGGCCCCGGGGTCGGCGGCCATCAGGCGTAGCTCCGGGCGGTGGAGGTGGCCTGGGCGTGCTCCAGGGCCAGGAAGCGGGCCTCCACGCGCGGAGGCAGCGGACGCCGCTCGCGCAGCACCCACGGGAGCCCGCGGACGGCGTCCACCACGCCCAGCGCCGTGGTGCGGTCGCGGGGGACCGTGCGCGCCAGCACGAGCAGCCGGCGCAGCGCCGAGGGCCACGGCCGGCGCAGCAGCGTGAACCAGAGGGTGTTGCGGACGCCGTGCCGGCGGCGCAGCACCCGCTCGCGCAGCGGCGAGGCCTGGTGGTGCACGGTGAGGTCGGGCAGGTAGCACAGCTCCCAGCCGGCGGTGGCGAGGTCGGCGGCCAGCAGCTCCTCCTCTCCGCCCAGCCACAGCCGCGCGGAGAACCCGCCGACGGCGGTGAAGGCCTCGCGGCGCACCACCGAGGCGCCGGCCAGGAAGCTGCCCAGCGCCGGGCCGGGCAGCCCGGGCCGACCGCGCACGGGGGAGTCGCGCAGCTCGGGGACGATCGGGTCGTCCGTGCCGGCGGGCTCCACGACGATGCGCGCGGTGAGCACGGCGACGTCGGGGTGGGCGTCGAGGACGTCGGCCGCGCGGGCCAGCGAGCCGGCGTCCCACCAGGTGTCGTCGTCGCAGAAGGCGACGTAGGGGGTGCTCAGGCGGGCGACCCCGACGTTGCGGCCCAGGGCCCCGGCGTTGACCGGCAGGGCCACCAGGTCGACCTGGCCGCCCTCGGCGCAGGCGGCGGGGAAGGCCCGGCGCAGCGCGCCCGCCGTCCCGTCGGTGGAGCCGTTGTCGACCACCACGACCCGGGGCCGCTCGGGCAGGGCGAGCAGGCGCCCGACGGCCTGCACCGCCTCCTCCCGGCGGTTCCAGGTGATCACGACGACGCCGGTGCGGGCGTCCAGCGGCGCGGCGGGGGTCGCGGGCGGGAGCGCGGTGGGGGAGGGCGCGGTGGTGGTCATCGCGGCTGATGGTGCCCGAGCCGCGTGTGGGCCGCCCGCCGAGGGGTAGGTCGCGCTCATGGCTGACATCAACCCGATCGACCTGCAGAAGCACCTGTCCGGGGTGGACTACCCGGCGACCCGCGACGCGCTCGTGCAGCACGCGGACGCCGCGGGCGCCCCCAGCGACCACCTCGACGCCCTGCGCGCCATCCCCGACCGCGAGTACGAGGGGCCCAGCGGCGTCCAGCACGAGGTCTTCAAGGCCTGAGCCGAGCGCCCGGACGCGACCGGGCGAGGGCTCCCGGGCCGGATCGCGCCCGGCCCCGCGGTCGTGGATCATCGGGTCGCGTGAGGACTGCAGAGGCGGCGGCGCAGCCGCGACGGGCCGTGGTGACCGGAGGAGCGGGCTTCCTCGGCAGCCACCTGTGCGAGGAGCTGCTGGCGCGCGGCACGGAGGTCGTCTGCCTGGACAACTTCCTGACCGGCTCCCCGGCGAACGTTGCGCACCTGCTCGAGCACCAGGGCTTCCGGCTGGTGCGCTGCGACATCACCGACTTCGTGCACGTGCCCGGCGACGTCGACCTGGTCCTGCACTTCGCTTCCCCGGCCTCGCCGGTCGACTACCTGCAGATGCCGATCGAGACCCTCAAGGTCGGCAGCATCGGCACCCTGCACGCCCTCGGCCTGGCCAAGGAGAAGGGGGCCCGCTTCGTGCTGGCCTCGACCTCGGAGGTCTACGGCGACCCGCAGGTGCACCCCCAGCCCGAGGGCTACTGGGGGCACGTCAACCCGGTCGGCCCGCGCGGGGTCTACGACGAGGCCAAGCGCTACGGCGAGGCCCTCACCACGGCGTACCGCACCCACCACGGCGTCGACACCGCCATCGTGCGGATCTTCAACACGTTCGGTCCCCGGATGCGCCCCCGCGACGGACGGGCGATCCCCACCTTCATCCGCCAGGCCCTGGCCGGGGAGCCGGTCACGGTGGCCGGCGACGGGATGCAGACCCGCTCGGTCTGCTACGTCGACGACCTGGTGACCGGCATCCTCGCCCTCGCGGCCAGCGGGCACCCGGGCCCGGTGAACATCGGCAACCCGACCGAGCTCACCGTGCGCCAGATCGCCGAGGACGTCGTCGCCGCGTGCGGCTCGACGTCGCCGATCGAGCTCGTCGAGCGGCCGGTGGACGACCCGCAGGTGCGCCGCCCCGACACCGCGCTGGCGTCGGAGCTGCTCGGGTGGGCTCCGCAGGTGCCCTGGGAGCAGGGCCTGGCCCGCACCGTCGAGTGGTTCTCCACGGCCCTGGGCGACGCCGAGCCGGGCGCCGAGCCGGATGCCGAGCCGGCGCCCGAGCTGGCCGCCGCCCGGACGGCGTGAGGACCGGACCGTGAGCGAGGCGCCGCTCGTCCTGACCCTGGCCCTGGCCGAGGAGGACGCCGAGCGGTTCGACCGCGTCCGGCGCGAGCACTTCCCGGCCGAGCGCAACCACCTGCGCGCCCACGTCACGCTCTTCCACGCGCTCCCCGGCGCCGCGCACCAGGACGTGCTGGCCGAGGTGACCGAGGCGGCGCGGCGCCCCCCGTTCGAGGTGTCGGTCTCCGGCATCCGCCTGCTGGGCCGCGGGGTGGCCTACGGCCTGGAGTCCGCCGACCTGGCCGCCCTGCACCGCCAGCTGCTCACCGCGCTCGGCGGGCTCCTGGGAGAGCAGCTGACCGCGCAGGACCGCCAGCGGCTCTCCCCCCACGTGACGGTGCAGAACAAGGTGGCCCCCGACCGCGCCCGCGAGCTGTACGAGCAGCTGGCCGAGACCTTCGCCCCGTGGTCCGCGCGCGCCGAGGGGCTCGCGCTGTGGCGCTACCTCGGCGGCCCCTGGGAGCACCTGCAGACGGTGCCCTTCAGCGGTTGAGCGCAGCGCCCCCCGCCACGTCCAGGGACAGCCGGGCGCCGGAGCGCTCGGCCTCGTGGGCGAGCATGAAGCGCTTGCGCTCCACCCCGCCGGCGTAGCCGGTGATGGCCCCCGTCGACCCCACCACCCGCGCACGGATCTCCTCGGGGGTCTCAGGCGGGCAGGGCGTTGACGGGGTGGTCCAGCACGCCCCACAGGTGCTGGGTCGCGTAGGCCCGCCACGGGCTCCAGGCCCGGCTGCGGGCCCGCAGCGCGCCGGGGGTCGCGGGCAGGCCGAGGCGCTCGGCGGCGACGGCGACGCCCAGGTCGGTGGGCAGGAAGGCGTCGGGGTCGCCCAGCCCGCGCATCGCGACCGTCTCGGCGGTCCACGGGCCGATGCCCGGCAGGCCCAGCAGCTGCGCGCGGGCGTGCTCGCGGTCCGCGCCGGCGTCGAGCGCCAGGTCGCCGGAGGCCAGCGCCCGCACCAGGGCCAGCAGGGCGGTGCGGCGCGAGCCCGGCATGGCCAGTGCCGCGGGGTCGAGCCCCGCCAGCGCGGACGCCGTCGGGAACAGGTGGGTCAGCCCGCCCTCGGGGTCGGCCACGGGGTCCCCGTGCGCGGCCACGAGCCGGGCGGCGTGCGTGCGGGCGGCCGCGGTGCTCACCTGCTGGCCCAGCACGGCCCGCACGGCCAGCTCCTCGGCGTCCACCGTGCGCGGCACGCGGCGGCCCGGCACGGCGCGCACCAGCGGAGCCAGCAGCGGGTCCTCGGCGAGGGCGTCGTCGACGGCGACCGGGTCGGCGTCCAGGTCGAGCAGGCGCCGGCAGCGGGCCACCGCGGCCGGCAGGTCGCGCAGGTCGCCCAGGCGCACCCGCGCGGGGACGTGGTCAGCACCGGGGCCGGCGGGAGGGCGCAGGGCCACGACGCCGTGCCCGTGCGGCAGGCGCAGCGTGCGGCGGTAGGCGCCGTCCCGCCACTCCTCCACCCCGGGCACGGCCGTGGCCGCGAGGTGGCCGAAGAGGTTCCCCGGCTCCAGCGGGGCGCGGAAGGGCAGCCGCAGGTCGAGGGCGTCCTGCGGGGCCGGGGAGCCGGAGGAGCGCGCACCGGCGCGGCGCCGCAGCTCGCCGGGGGTGGCGTCGTAGACCTCGCGCACCGTGGCGTTGAACTGGCGCACGCTGGCGAACCCGGCCGCGTGGGCGACGTCGGCCAGCGGCAGGTCGGTGGACTCCACGAGCACGCGCGCCGTGCGCGCCCGCTGGGCCCGCGCCAGGGCGAGCGGCCCGGCGCCCAGCTCGGCCGTGACGAGGCGGCCGAGCTGGCGGACGCCGTAGCCCAGGCGCGCGGCCAACCCGTCCACGCCGTCGCGGTCGACCACGCCGTCGGCCACCAGCCGCACCGCGCGGGCCACGACGTCGGCCCGCGGGTCCCACGCGGGGGAGCCCGGGGCGGCGTCCGGGCGGCAGCGCCTGCAGGCGCGGAAGCCGGCGCGCTGGGCGGAGGCGGCGCTGGGGTGGAGGCGCACGTCCTCCGCCCGCGGCGTTCCGGCCGGGCAGCTGGGCCGGCAGTAGGTGCCGGTGCTCGTCACCGCGGTGACGAAGCACCCGTCGAAGCGGGCGTCGCGCCCCCTCACGGCCCTCAGGCAGGCCTCGGCGTCCTCGTGCACCGTCCCAGGATGGCGGTGGGGGCGGACAGCCGCTGGCGGGTATCGGTCACGCACGTGGGGGGCGGGGCCCGACCTCCGGCGGTCCCGGGCGATCACCACCGATCACGCGCGGTGACATCAGATCAGGCCTTTCCTCTCGCAGCCGTCCTGTGTAGAGTGGATCTCGGTTGCTGTTGCATCTCTTCGTTCTCGGGGTTGCGGCCGCTGGTACCAGACGCAGCGGCAGCCCGGTGTCCCAGATCCAGGGACCCCGAACAACTCGAAGGGAAACGCACCATGGCTCAGGGCACCGTGAAGTGGTTCAACGCTGAGAAGGGCTTCGGCTTCATCACCCAGGAGGGTGGCGGCCCGGACGTCTTCTGCCACTTCAGCGCCATCGTCGGCGACGGCTACAAGTCGCTCGACGAGGGGCAGCACGTGGAGTTCGACGTCACGCAGGGCCAGAAGGGCCCGCAGGCGGAGAACGTCCGCGCCATCTGATCTGATCAGCGCGACGAAGGGGAGTCCGGCTTCGGCCGGGCTCCCCTTCGTGCTGTCCCGGGTCCTCGCCGACCGGGTCCAGGGACCGGACGGGCCGGGTGGGGGCTGAGCTCAGGCCTCGTCGGCGGGCAGCTGCCTGACGACCTCGTCGAGGTAGCGCAGGTGCACCTCGGCGTGCGCCGACGACGGCTCCGGGACGGCGAGCAGCGGGCCCTCGCGGTAGAGGTCCTCCGCGCGGGCGACGGCCTCGCGGTAGCGCTGCGCCGCGCGGCGGGCCGAGGCCGGCAGCTGCAGGCGCAGCTCGACGACGACGTCGCCGCGCGCGGCGGCCTGCGCCACCTGCTCGCGCACCTGCCGCCGGCCCTGCTCGAACTCGCGCGCGGCGCTGTCGAGCCCCTCGGCCGCCGCCTCGTCCGCGGCCGTGCCCGTGCCCGTGGCGGTCGGCGCCAGCAGCAGCAGCTGCAGCTCGCGCAGGAGGTCCTCGACGGCCTCCTCCGCCTCCAGCAGCTCCGCGACCGGCAGGTCGGGCACCCGCACGTCCACCTGCGGCTCCTGGGCGGGCATCGGGCCGGTGATGATGCCCTCCCGGGGGGCCTGGGTGGGCGGTCCCGGCGGGGGACCGTCGTCCTCGTCCTGGCTCCACAGGGCCAGCAGCTCCTGGGTGTCGGTGTTCAGCACCGGCGGGGCAGCGCTCGCCTCGACCTCGAACCACACGCTCTTGCCGGCCCACTCCCGCCCGTCGGCGGCGGGGTCGCTGACCGGGTGGCTGCCCCAGCGGGTGGCCATGGTGGCCACGAGGTCCAGGCCGCGCCCGCTCGTGGCGCTCGGGCTGTGGGCGGTGTGCACCGGCGGCAGGGGCGAGCGGTCGTGCACCTCCACGCGCACCCCGCCCTCCAGCGTCGGGCGCAGGTGGATGGCGAAGGCGCTGCGCGCGTGCAGGACGGCGTTGGCCGCGAGCTCGGAGACCAGCAGTCCGGCGTCGTCGGCGCAGTCGTCGAGCCCCACGGCTTCCAGGGAGCTGCGGACGAACCCGCGGGCGCGGCGCACCGCCTCCAGCTCGGGGGGGTACTCGGGGGACCTCAGGTGGCCCGCGCCCGACCACGCGTCCAGGGGGGCGTCCGGCTCCGGCGCCGGGCGCCCAGCGGGTGCAGCGTCCTCGGCCGAGGCGCTCTCGTCCACGTCGGTGGAGCGCGGAACGAGCACGTCCACCCCCGGGTCATCACTCATGGTCACCGCATCATCACATGAAGGTCGTCGGCCACGCTGCCCTCCCGCCCGACGCGGACGGGTGAGCACGCCACGAAACGCTACAGCCCCTCATCCTGCCGCCGATCCGTGCAGCGTGACAGGTGAAGGAGTCCTCGTGGCGCAGACGGACACGATCGAGCGCGTGCTCTCCGAGCGCGCGCTCCACAGCGTCTTCCAGCCCATCGTCGACCTGGACAGCGGCGCCGTCGTCGCCTACGAGGCCCTCGTACGGGGTCCCGCGGGCTCCCTGGAGCGCCCCGACGACCTGTTCGCGGCCGCCCGCGCCGCCGGCCTGCTGGCCGAGCTGGACGCCGCGTGCCGGCTCTCGGCGTTCCGCTCCGCCGCCGAGCACCACGTCTTCGGCCCGATCGCCCTGTTCGTCAACGTCGAGCCGGAGGTCCTGGACGCCGCGCCGCTGGACGACCTCGTCGCGGTGATGGAGCAGGCGGCCGGCACGCTGCGGATCGTCCTGGAGATCACCGAGCGGTCCATCGCGGCCCGTCCGGCCCACCTGCTGCGCACCGTCGAGCGCGTGCGCGCCCTCGGCTGGGGCATCGCGCTGGACGACGTCGGCGCCGACAGCGCCTCGCTGGCCTTCATGCCGCTGCTGCGCCCCGACGTCGTCAAGCTGGACCTCCGCCTGGTCCAGGAGCGGCCCGGCCCCGCCATCGCCGAGATCATGAACGCCGTCAACGCCTACGCCGAGCGCAGCGGCGCCCTCGTGCTCGCCGAGGGCATCGAGGACGAGCGGCACCTCCTCACCGCCCAGGCGCTCGGCGCCCGGCTCGGGCAGGGCTGGCTGTTCGGGCGCCCCACGGCCACCCCGACGCCGGTCGCCCCGCTCGTCCCGCTGCCCCTGCTCGACCCCACCGCCCACGTGGCCGCGGCCGACCTCTCACCGTTCGCCTGCCTGCCGGCCGGCACGGTGCTGCGCCGCTCGGCCAAGCGCCTGCTGATCGAGCTCAGCAAGCAGCTGGAGCGGGAGGCGATGAGGATCGGGGAGACCTGCGTCGTCGCCGCCACCTTCCAGGAGGCCCGGCACTTCACCCCCGCCACCACCGCGCGCTACCGCGACCTGGCCGACCGGGTCGGCTTCGTGGCCGCGATCGGCGAGGGGCTGCCGCAGACGCCCGTGGAGGGCGTGCGCGGCGCCGACCTCGATCCCGACGACCCGATCCGCGGGGAGTGGGACATCGCCGTGATCGGCCCCCACTTCGCCGCCGCACTGCTCGCCCGCGACCTCGGCGACCACGGACTGGACCTGGAGCGGACCTTCGAGTTCGCCCTCACCTACGACCGCGAGGTCGTCGCCGCCGCGGCGCGCGCCCTGCTGGCCAGGGTCGCGCCCCGCGTCGCCGTCCCCGACGCCGAGCTGGCCGTGCTGGCCGCGGGCCCGGCACCGGTCACCGCCGTCCGGGCGCTGACCGCGGCGCTGCCCACCGCGGCCCCGGCGCACGGCCTCGGCGGCGACACCTTCCAGCGGGCGCTGGCCGCCTCCACCAGCGGCATCGCGATCAGCGACATGACCCGCGCCGACCAGCCGCTGGTCTACGTCAACCGCGCCTTCGAGGTGCTCTCGGGCCTGCAGTCCGAGGACGTCCTGGGCCGCAACTGCCGCTTCCTGCAGAGCCCCGACTCCGACCCCGCCGCCGTCTCGCGCATCCGCGCGGCCGTCAGCGCGGGCCAGGAGATCACCGAGACGCTGCTCAACGTGCGCGGTCCCGAGCGCACGCCGTGGTGGAACGAGCTGCACCTGGCGCCCGTGCTCGACGACGACGGCCGCCTCGTGCAGTACATCGGCGTGCAGACCGACGTCACGGCGACCGTGGAGGCCGAGCGGGCCCTGCGCTCCGAGCGCGACCGGGCCCAGAGCTACCTCTCGCGCCTGGAGGAGCTCGCCTCGACCGACCCGCTGACCGGCCTGCTGAACCGCCGCAGCCTGGAGGAGCGCCTGGAGGTCGCCGTCTGGGACGCCCGGGCGCGCGGGGAGGCCGTGGCCCTGCTCTTCTGCGACCTCGACGGCTTCAAGCCCGTCAACGACCAGTGGGGGCACGCGGCCGGGGACGAGCTGCTGCGCACCGTGGCGCGCCGCCTGCGCGCCCAGCTGCGCCGCGGCGACCTCATCGCCCGGCCCGGCGGGGACGAGTTCATCGTCGTCCTCACCGGTCTGGACGCGACCGCCGCCGGCACCCACGCGGCGACGGTGGCGGCCACCATGGCCGAGGCCGTCTCCGCGCCGGTCCTCGTCGGCGGGGTGCGGGTCTCCGTCGGCGTCAGCATCGGGGTGAGCACCAGCCCCGCCGACGGCGACGACTTCAGCTCCCTCTTCCACGCCGCCGACCTGCGGATGTACGCCCGCAAGCGGGCCACGGCGAACGACCGCGAGGCCGTGCGCTAGGCAGCGCCGAGCACGCGGCCCGCCGCGGCCAGGACGTCGTCCACGCCCGTGGCCGCCAGCACCGGATCGACCTGCGCGCCGTGGGGGTCACCGCGGTAGGAGCCGTCCGGCGCGCGCCACAGCACCGCGTGCCGGTCGGCGTCCACCGCCGGGCCCCACCCCTGCGGCGGGGTCGGGCCGAACAGCAGCACGGACGGCGTCCGGGTGGCCGTGGCCAGGTGGGCCACCCCGGTGTCGCCGCACAGCAGCAGCGCCGCACCGGCCACCAGGTCGGTCAGCTCCGGCAGGTCGAGGGCCCCGGCGAGGTCGCGGGCGCCGTCGCGGGCCACGGCCGAGCACAGGCCGCGCTCGTCCGGGCTCCCGGTCACCACCACGTCGCGGCCCTGCGCCCGCAGCGCCGCGACCACGCGCGCCCAGCGCTCGGCGGGCCAGCGCCGGCTGCCCGAGGCCGCGCCCGGGTGGACGACCACGACGCCGGTGCGGTCATCGTCCTCGCGCAGCACGAGGTCGTCCGGACCGCAGGTGCCGCCGGCCTCCTGGACCAGGCGGCACCAGCGCAGCACCTCGTGCTCGTCGTCGCGCCACGCGGGCCCGTCGGGGTGCACCGCGCTGGCGAAGGCGAGCACGCGCGCGGGCTCCAGGGCCGCCAGCGCGACGGCGCTGGCGGTGCCGTTCCCGTGCAGGTTGACCGCGACGTCGACCGCCCGTCCTCCCATCACCTCGGGGTGCTCGGCTGCCGAGGCCACGAGGGCGTCCGGCGCCAGCGGCGCCAGGCCGTGCGCGGGCAGGACGGCGTCCACGACGCCGAGGCCGGCGAGCCAGCTCCCGACGTCCTCCGGAGCGGCCAGCACCAGCCGGGCGTCCGGCCACAGCCGGCGCAGGCCGCGCAGGGCCGGGACGCCGGTGAGGGCGTCCCCGAGGCCGAGGGCGCGCAGGGCGAGGACCGTGCGGACGTCCCCGTGCGCGCGTGCGGGAGCCGTCACGGCCAGGACGGCTCTGTGGAGACGGTGATGACGATCTCGCGCACCTCGGTGCCGATCGGCTGGGTGAGCGCGTGCACCACCGAGAGGGCGACCTGGCGCGGGTCCATGAGGTCGGCGTCCGGACCGGGCTTGTACTGCTCGGTGCGCCCGTCGAAGAAGGCCGTCCGCATGCCGGCCGGCACGAGCATCGTCACGCCGACCTCCCCGCGCAGCTCCAGCTGCAGGGCCCGGGTGAGGCCGACGATGCCGAACTTGCTGGCGCAGTAGGCGGTGGCGTCGCTGGCGGCGCGCAGCCCGAGGGAGGAGGAGACGGTGACGACCGTGCCGCGGCTGGCCTTCAGGTGGGGCAGGCAGGCGCGGACGGCGGCGGCGGTGCCGATGAGGTTGACGCCGATCACCTTCTCCCACGCGTCGACCGCGACGTCCTCGATGCGCCCGACGGCGTCGGTGCCCGCGGCGGTGAACAGAGCGGTGGGCGGGCCGACCTGCTCCACGAGGGAGTCGACCGCGCGCTGGACGGCGGCGGCGTCGGAGACGTCGGCGAGGGCGTGCGGGACGCCGGAGGCCGGCGCGGCGCGGTCGATCACCGCGGCGGTGCCGCCCAGGGCGGTGACGACCTCGACGACGGCGGCGCCCAGGCCGCTGGACCCGCCGGTGACGTAGACGGTGCCGAGCTCGCGCTGCTCGGGAAGGGGAGTGGACACGTGACCTCCAGGTCGGGGGTGGTGCGGGGGAAGGGGGTCAGGGGGTCAGGGGAGGGCTCAGCGGTCGCCGGCGCCCACGCCGGCCCCGCGGGCGAGGATCTGCGTCGTCGACCGGCCGTCGAGGTAGGGCAGCAGGACCACGCGCCCGCCCCAGCCGCGCACCAGCGCGGCCTCGGGCAGCTCGGCGCCGCCGTAGTCGCCGCCCTTGGCCCACACGTCCGGGCGCAGCAGCTCCAGCGCCGCCCTCGGGTCGTCCTCGGTGAACACCGCGACCGCGTCGACGCTGTCCAGGGCGGCCAGCACCCGCGCGCGGTCGCCGGCGTCGTTGACCGGCCGGCCCGGACCCTTGAGCCGGCGCACGGAGTCGTCGGAGTTGATGAGCACCACCAGGGCGTCGCCCAGGCGGCGCGCGGCCTCCAGGCACGCGACGTGCCCGGCGTGCAGCACGTCGAAGCACCCGCCGGTGGCGACCACGGTGCCCCCGGCGGCGCGCACCCGGGCGACGACGTCAGCGGCGCTGGCGGCGGCCACTCCGGCGCGGGCTCCGGCAGCGGGCTCGGGAGCGCGGGCGGCCTCGCGCCAGCCGCTCGCCCCGCCGGCCCCGACCCAGGCCGAGGCGTCGCGCACGGCGGCGACCACGGCCTCCGAGGGCACGGCACCGGTGGCCAGGGCCACGGCGGCGGAAGCCGCGAAGCGGTCGCCGGCGCCGCACGGGTCGCCGCCGGAGACGGCCGGGGCGGGCACGAACAGCGGCTCGCTGCCGGGCGCCCCGAGCCAGGCGCCCTGGGCGCCGGTGGTCACGCAGACGCCCCGGGCCCGCCAGCGGCCGGCCAGGGACGCGGCGAGGGCGTCGGGGGCGGTCGCGCTCCCGCTGGGCGCGGACGCCGCGGCCTCGGCCAGGTTGGGCGTGACCAGCGCACAGCCGGGCACCGGGGCACCGCCGCGCGGGTGCGGGTCCCAGACCACCGGCACGCGCCGCGCGACCTCCGCCAGGACCTCGCGCACGGCCGGGTCGCGGGTCGTGCCCGCGCCGTAGTCGCTGACGAGCACGACGTCGGCCTCGGCCAGGGCGGCGCGCAGGGCGGCGGCGTCCACCGGCCCGGGGGTGCCCGGGCCCCCGTCGTCCAGCCGGAGCAGCGACTGGCCGGCCACGCGCACGCGGGTCTTGGTCCGGGTGCCCCCCTCGTGCTCCAGGGCCACCAGCTCGACGGGGTTCGCGGCGGCGGCCAGGGCGGCGGCCAGTCGGCGCCCGGCGTCGTCGTCGGCGACCGGGGCCACCAGGGCGACGTCCACGTCGGCGCTCGCGCACAGCAGCGCGGTCAGGCCCGCGCCGCCGGGGCTCTCCTGCACCTCGGTCAGGTCGACCACGGGCACCGGGGCGTCGGGAGCCACCCGCTCGGTGCGCCCGAGCAGGTCGCGGTCGAGCACGACGTCACCGACGACGACGACCCGCCGGCGCCCGGGGCGGCGGGGGGCGGCGCGGGGCGAGACGACCGCGGGTGCGGCAGCAGTGGCGGCTGCGGCGGCTGCTGCGGCTGCGGCCGCGACCGGTGCGGAGGTGGTGGCCGGTGCCGGCAGCAGGTGGGCGTCGACGGCCGTGCACAGGGCGTGCAGGGCCACCAGGTGCCCCGCCTGGACGCTGGAGCCGGACGAGCCGTCGACGGCCAGCACCTCGTCGGCCAGGTCCGCGAGGGGGCACGGGCCGGGGCCGGTCATCGCCCAGACCACCATGCCGACCTCGCGGGCGCGCTGGGCGGCGTGCAGCAGGTTCTCGCTGCGGCCGCTGGTGGTCATCAGCACGAGGACGTCGCCGGGGCGCCCGTGGGCGGCCACCTGGCGGGCGAAGACCTCGTGCTGGCCGTAGTCGTTGACGATCGCGGTGACGCTGGAGGACTCCGCGTGCAGCGCGATGGCCGACAGGGGGCGGCGCTCGTCGACGAAGCGGCCGACCAGCTCGGCGGTCAGGTGCTGGGCCTCCGCGGCGCTGCCGCCGTTGCCGGCCGCCAGCAGGCGCCCTCCTCCGGCGAGGACCCGGGCCAGGTGCGCGCCCCAGCGGTCCAGGACGTCGCCGTCGCGGACCAGCCCGGCCATCGCGACGGCGAGCTCGGGGGCGTGCTCGGCCAGCCAGGCGCTGGCCGCCTGCTGGGGGTCCGGAGCGGTGGTGCTCATCGCGCCTCCTGGGGCTCGTCGAGGGAGAGGGGGGCGGACCGGGCCGCGGAGCCCGCGGCGGTCTCGGACCCGAGGAGCCCGGCGTAGGCGGCCTCGGTCTGCGCGGCGACGCGGTCCCACCCGTAGCGGGCGACCGCGCGCTCGCGGGCCGCGGCGCCCCACCGCTCGCGCAGGGCCGGGTCGTCCAGCAGCGGCTGGACGGCCGCGGCCAGGGCCGCGGGGTCGTGCGGGGGGACGAGGGAGCCGGTGACGCCGTCGTCGACGGTGTCCAGCAGCCCGCCGACGGCCGAGCCGACGAGCGGGCGCCCGCACGCCATCGCCTCCAGCGGCACGATCCCGAACGGCTCGTACCACGGGGTGGCCACGACGACGTCGGCCGAGCGCAGCACGCTGGGCAGGTCGGCGTGCTCGACCTGCCCGACCAGGCGCACGCGGTCGGCCACGCCCAGGTCGGCGGCCAGCTCGCGCAGGCGCACCGCCTCGGGGTCGCGGTGCAGGGCCGAGGCCGGCGGCCCGCCGACGACGAGCAGCTCGGTGCCCTCCAGCACCGGCAGAGCGCGCACCGCGGTGTCGACGCCCTTGCGCTCCACGAGGCGGCCGACGCTGACCAGCCGGCGCGCGGAGGTGCGGGCGGCGCTCGGTCCGTCGGGGGTGAAGTGCGCGGTGTCCACCCCGCACGGCACCACGGCCAGCGGTGCGGTGGGCCCGCCGCGGCGCAGCTCGGCGACCTCGTCGGTGCAGGTGGCCACCACCAGGTCGACGTCGCGGGCCAGCGCCGCCTCGAGCTCCACGCGCTCGCCGGGGGAGGTGTCGTAGTCGCCCTGGTGGCGGCGCTTGACCGCGCCCAGGGCGTGGAAGGTCTGCACCACTGGCACGCCGGTGCGCCGGCCGGCGTCCAGGGCGGCGACCCCGGACATCCAGAAGTGGGCGTGGACCAGGTCGGGGCGGTGCGCCGGGTCGGCCCAGGCCTGCGCCAGGGTCGCCGCGAACGCCGGCATCCACGGGAGCAGGTCGTCCTTGGGGAGCTTGCGCGCCGGGCCGGCCTGCACGTGGACGACGTCGACGCCCGGCGCCAGCGGCACCCGCACCGGCAGGCGGCGGTCGTCGCGGCGGGTGTAGACCTCCACCGCGTGCCCGCGAGCGGCCAGCGCGGTGGCCAGCGCCGCCACGTGGACGTTCTGCCCGCCGGCGTCGACCCCGCCCAGCACCGCCAGCGGGCTGGCGTGCTCGGACACCATCGCGATCCTCACCGGACCACCTCCTCGTCGCTCCCGCCGGCGGCGCTGCCGGCGGCGTCGTGCAGCACCTCGTCCCAGTCGCGCAGGAAGCGGTCCAGGCCGAACCGTGCCAGAGCGTGCTCCCGGGCGGCCAGTCCGCGCTCGCGGGCCTCGGCCGGGTCGGCCACCCAGCGCCGGGCCGTCGCGGCCAGCGCGGCCACGTCGTTGCTGAGCAGCCCGGCGGCCGGCGGGACCGACTCCGGCGCCGCCGTGGTGGCCAGCGCCAGCACGGGCATCCCGATCGTCATGGCCTCCACCAGGGCCAGCCCGAGGCTCGTCCAGCGGTAGGGGTGGAAGTAGCCGCGGTGGGAGCCGAGGGTGGCGTGCAGGTCGGCCTGGGGCAGGTCCTCGTGCACCGAGCCCGCAAGGTGCGGGGCGCGCTCGACCAGGGCCGCCATGCCCATCCCGTACACGTCGACGGCGACGTCGTGGTCGTGCATCGCCAGCACCAGGTCGGTGCCGGCGACGCGCCAGCGGCGCACCGGCTCGTTGACGACCACGGCCAGGGACGAGCGCTCGCCGGTGTACCGGTGCCCGGGGTCGAGGACGCCGTGCTCGACCACGGTGACCGGCGCGCGGCCGTTGTCCCACATCACCGCGTTGAAGGCGGTGACGTGGACGACGGGCACGTCGGTGCGCTCGGCCAGCGGGTGCACGGTGCGGGCCGCGTGCTCGGGCGGGGCGTTGTGCTCGACGTAGACGGCCGGGACGTCGACGCCGGCGCGCAGGCCGGTCCACTCCTCCAGCAGCGCCGCCTCGTGGGGGCGCTGCAGCACGACGACGTCCGGGCGCTCGGCGGCCAGCAGCTCGGCCGGCACCTCGCGGGCGCTGGCGGGCCAGTCCCAGGTGCGCGCGCGGCCGCGGCCGTCGGGCCCGCGGTCGGGCAGCAGCGGCAGGAGGTACTCGTGGCGCCCCTGCACGAAGGACGTCGTCCAGGAGCCGTGCACGTGCCAGACCAGGACCTTCACGGGGTCCCTCCTTCGTCGTCCACGGTCAGCGCGGCCACCGCCGCGACCACCTCGCCCGGGTCCAGGGCCAGGCACGGGTGGTCGGGCACCGGGCACTCGCGCGCCCGGCTGAGCCGGCACGGCGCCTCCTGGTCGCCCAGGGCGATGCTCGGCACCCCCCAGGGGGCCCACCGCTCCAGGGGCACCACGGGGGAGAACAGCGAGACGACCGGGGTGCCCACGGCGGCCGCCAGGTGGGCCGGTCCGGTGTTGCCGACCACCACGGCGCTGGCGCCGGCGAGCACCGCGGCCAGGGCCGGCAGGTCGGTGGCCCCGGACAGGTCGAGGGCGCCCGTGCGGGCCGCGTCGGCGACGGCGGCCGCCAGCGCGGTCTCGCCCGGCCCGCCGGTGACGACGACCGACCACCCGGCGTGCACCAGCGCGGCCACGACGGCGGCGGCCACCTCCGGAGCGGGGGCGCGCGCCGGCACCGAGGCGCCGGGGTGGACGACGACGTAGCGCTGCGCCGGCGCCAGGGCCCCGACGTCGGGCAGGGGACCGCGCACCGCCATCACCGGCTCGGCGGGCACCGCCCGGCCGGTGGCGGCGACCAGGGCCAGCGCCGCGAGCACCTCGTGGCCGCCGCCGGAGCCGTCGGCGCCGCCCGGACGCCGGTGGCGCACGTCCAGCAGGGAGCCGGGGTAGTCCTCGCTGGTGCCCGCCACGCGCGGGACGCCGGCGAGCTTGGCCAGCAGGGCCATCGGCAGGGGGCTCTGGTGGAAGGAGGTGAACACGACGCACTCGTCGTAGCGGCGCTCGCGCAGCTGCGCGACCAGCGCGGTCACGGCGTCCGGGTCCAGCGGCGGAGGCCGGTAGCCGCTCCACGGCGCCTGCACCACGAGCACGTCGTCGACGGCGGGCAGCATCCTCGCCGCAGCCGCTCCCTGGGGGGAGGCCAGCAGGTCCACGCGCTCGGCCGGGACGCCGTCCGGGCCGAGCGCCAGCGCGGCCAGGGCCGGGCCGGTCAGCAGGACGTCGCCGTCGCTGTCCAGGCGCACGGCCAGGACGCGCCGGCCCGGTGCGGTGCCGGTGCCCACCGACGCGGCTCCAGACGCGGCTCCAGAGGCGGCTCCCGGCGCGCTCATCGGGCGCTCACCGCCGGGTCGCCAGGAGCAGGTCGACCGCTGCGGTCAGGTCGGCGACGACGACGGGCGCGTCGGCGACCTCCTCCGGGCGGGTCACGGGCGTCGGCACGAGGACGCCCCGGGCGCCGGCGGCGCGGGCCGCGCCCACGTCGGCGCCGATGTCGCCCACGACCGCCACGTGCTCGACCGGCACGCCCAGCTCGGCGGCCGCGGCCAGCACCATGCCCGGTGCCGGCTTGCGGCAGGAGCAGGCGTCCTCCGGACCGTGCGGGCAGACCTGCACGGTCTCGAAGGGGCCCAGTGCCGCCTCGACGGCGGCGTTGACGGCGTCGGCCTGCTCGCGGGTGATCAGCCCGCGGGCGATGCCGGACTGGTTGGTCACCATCCCGATCGCCACGCCGGCCGCCCGCAGGGCGTCCAGCGCCTGCGCGGCCCCGGCGACGGGGCGCACCAGGGCGGGGTCGCCGTTGTAGGGGACGTCGTGGACCAGGGTGCCGTCGCGGTCGAAGAGCACCGCGCGCACCGGCAGCGGCCAGGGCGCGGCCCCGCGGTGGCGGCGCAGGCCCTGCAGCCGGTGCCAGGCGGCGGCCGGCGGGATCGCGGCGCTGGTGAGGACCATGCGGCGCACCTCGGCGGCGTCGCGGGGACCGGGGGCGATGCGGCGGCGGGCGAAGTCGGCGGTCAGCGCGGCCCAGGCGGTCGCGGCGGCCGCGGTGGTGCGGCGCCGGCCGAGCAGCCACGCGCCCACGGCGAGGGCGCCGGCGGCGGTGGTGGCCAGGTGCCAGCGCAGCCGTCCCGGCGGGGCGTCGGCCTCGGCGCGCCAGCCGCGGCCGTGCAGGCGGGCCATGAGCACGTCGTCGGCGTTGCCGCGCTGCACCCGCAGGCTCACCCAGTCGTCGGCCGGGCGCACCGGGTGGGTGGTGGTGCGCCGCCCGCGCACCAGGCCCCAGCCCGCGCGGCGGACGCGCAGCGCCAGGTCGGCGTCCTCGCGGTAGGCGCGGGGGAAGCGCTCGTCGAAGCCGGCGACGGCCTCCAGCGCGGCGCGGCGGTAGGCCATGTCGGCCGTCGCCCAGGCGGCGGTCTCCAGGCCCGCCGTGCCGCGCTCCCAGTCGGTCGGACGCCGGTCGGCCGGCAGCGGCACGTGCAGGCGGCCCTGCGTGGCGCCGGTGCCCTCGTCGCAGGCGGCGAGGTCGGCGGCCAGCGCGTCGGCCCAGCCCGGCGGGAGCTCGACGTCGTCGTCGAGGAACGCCACCCACGGCGCGCGGGTGACCCGCCAGCCGAGGTTGCGGGCGGCGGCCGGCCCGCGACCGCCGGAGCGGACCACGCGCGGAGCCCACGTCAGCGCTCCGCGCAGCTCCAGCGGCGGCGCGGCGGGGTCGGGCCGGTCGTCGACCACGACGACCTCCACCGGCGCCGGGCCGGTCTGGGCCGCCAGGGTGTCGAGCAGCCGCTGCAGGCTGGGCCGGCCGACGCTGGGGACGACGACCGCGTAGGAGCCGGGCTCGGCCGCCGTCACGCGCCGGCCCCGGACCCGGCGAACAGCTGACCGCGCCGCACCAGGTGCGGCCCGAGCACCAGCGCGTCCACCGGGGCGGAGCCGAACAGCTCGAGGGCGTCGCGGGGGTCGTCGACCATCGGGCGCCCGGCCGTGTTGAGGCTGGTGTTGACCAGCACCGGCAGGCCGGTGCGCTCGGCGAAGGCGCGGATCAGCGCCGCCACGGCCGGGTTGGTGGAGTCGTCGACGGTCTGGATCCGGGCGGTCCCGTCGACGTGGACGACCGCGGGGATCCGCTCGCGCCACTCCGGGCGCACGTCGTGCACGAAGAGCATGTACGGGCTGGGGAAGGGGCCGTCGGTGAAGACCTCCTGCGCGCGCTCGGTCAGCACCATCGGCGCCACCGGGCGGAACTGCTCGCGGCCCTTGACGTCGTTCATCCGCTCGACGTTGCTCTCGTGGCCGGGGTGGGCCAGCAGGGAGCGGTACCCGAGGGCGCGGGGGCCGAACTCGGCGCGGCCGGTGAACCACGCGATGACGCCGTCCGCGGCGAGGATGTCGGCGACCTCCCCGGACAGGTCCTCCGGCGTCGTGAAGTCGACCTTGGCGCGGCGCAGCCAGTCCGCCAGCTCCTCGTCGCTCCAGGAGCGGCCCAGCGCGGCGGTGCCCATCGGCTCGGGGACCTCGCCGTGCTCGGCGCTGACCTGCAGGGCGGCGCCCAGGGCGGTGCCGGAGTCGCCCGCGGCGGGCTGCACCCAGACCTCCTCGAACGGGCTGTTCCGCCAGATCTTCGTGTTCGCCACGCAGTTCAGCGCCGTGCCGCCGGCCATCGTGAGGAGGCGGTCGCCGGTCTGGGCGTGCAGCCAGGTCGCGAGGTCGACCAGCACCTCCTCGGTCAGCGCCTGCACCGACGCAGCGAGGTCGGCGTGCTCGGGGGCCCAGTCGGTGGCGTCGGGGGAGCGGCGCGGGGCCCAGCGGGTCCAGTCGAGGTCGGGGGCGACGAAGCCGCCCTCGCCGGTGGCGTGCACGTGCTCGCGCAGCTCCGGCAGGTGCCGGGGCGTGCCGTAGGAGGCGAGCGCCATCACCTTGAACTCGTCGGAGGAGCGCAGGAAGCCCAGGTGGTCGGTGAGGGACTCGTACAGCAGGCCCATGGAGTGCGGCAGCTCGGTGGTGGCCAGCACCTCGAGCTTGCCGTCGACGTAGCGCCCGGACAGGTGCGAGCCGCGCTCGCCCCGGCCGTCGAGCACCAGGACGCTGCCGGTGGCCGAGGGCCCGGCCAGGCCCGAGGACGCCGCGTGGGCGACGTGGTGGGGCACGTGGACGACCTTGGAGCGGTCGAGCCCCGGCAGGGCGGTGGCGATGAAGCCCGGGGCCTTCTCGGCGTACATCACCCGCAGGTGGTCCCACGGGTCGTCCAGGCCCATCTCCTGCGCCGGTCGCGTCATCGCCGGGTCGAAGGCGTAGGCGACGGCGTCGAGGTCGGCCGGGGTCAGCCCCGCCTCCTCCAGGCACCAGCGCATGGCCAGCTCGGGCAGCTCCCAGGCGGAGAACGGCACCGGCCGCT
>Ga0210040_10001164_pt1 | contig 40702 bp, 42 predicted proteins | sample CryGeyCG12114_NA_FD_185462 | JGI IMG/M metagenome (GOLD analysis project Ga0210040, IMG submission 185462) | Groundwater microbial communities from aquifer - Crystal Geyser CG19_WC_8/21/14_NA (SPAdes) (version 2) | ecosystem: Environmental > Aquatic > Deep subsurface > Groundwater | place: USA... | reverse complement strand
TCGACCAGGGTGCAGAACTCGTCCTCCACCGACCCGGCGTCGTCCATCAGCACGACGCCGACCTCGACCACCCGGTCGACGCTGGGCAGCAGGCCGGTGGTCTCCAGGTCGATGACCGCGATGCTCACGATGCTCCCTCTTGTGTGTTGTCCGGCAGCCAGCCAGGCGGGAACTCCCTGATGACCTCGCCGCCTCGAACGGCCAGGAACGGTCGAGCGAGCCGTGCTCGCTCGACCTTCGACCAGGCCACCAGCAGGTCAGATGTCCAGCGAGCGAGAGTGAGAGCGTCAGATGTCAGGGGATCGCCGCCACTTCCAGTACCGGCTGCTGGTCGATGCGCGGCCAGCGCGGGCGGACCAGGCTGCGCTTGGACGACGGCAGCTGCGCGAGATGAGCGGTGAAGGCGCCGTCGACGTCGTCGACCTGGTCCTGCACTGCTCTGGCGAGGCTGGCGATGTCAGGACCTCCGCCAAACCGACCGACCGCGGCGGGGGTGACCTTCACCCGGCCGGTGAGCAGGCCATCGATCCGCTCATCGTCAGCGGGTAGGACCCACGCTCCCGCCATCGTGGACTCGAGTCCATCACCGACGTTCACCTGCCACACGACCACCCGGTCCTCGACCGGCTGGTCAACCACCACGATGCCGCGCATACCGCTCCCCCGTTGACCTCGAGGCGGCACGCTGCCACAAGAGATCGACCACTGGAGCACATCCGGCCCGAAATCGTCCGCTCACGTCCCACCTGTCACAGCGGCCACCGGGCGTACCCGGCGGCTCGCCCGCAGCAGGTAGACAACCCGCATGGACCACGCCGAATCAACCGCCGGCTCCGTTGATCGACGCACGGCCGTGGGGTCACTCGAGCCCGGGGTGTACGAGGCGCTGGTCACTGACGAGTTGGCCGGATCGATGTCTCGGACACCGGCTGAGTTGGTGCAGTTCGGGGCTCTCGACCCTGCCGATTCGCACCTCCTCCTCACCCGACACCTGGCGAGGTTGATCAGCCGTTCTCTGCAGTCCGTCCCCGGCAGCGACGAGAGCAAGGTCGCTGCGCAGGTCGAGCTGACCAACCGGATCGCGGCCGCTGTAGGTGAGCTCAGTGCGCCGAACACCGTGCTCACCGGCGACCGGGTGGCTGACGCCGCACGACAGCTGCTGGCTGTGGCGTTGCCCTCCCCCACCCCGGCCCTCGTGGCCTTCCCGGCGCGGCCGGAAGTACCGCTGAGCACCAGTGCCCTGCTGGTCAACGGGCGCAACCAGCCACGCATCGGTTACGAGGTCGAGCGGGAGATGGCGTCGGCAGACAGCGTCGACCTACTGTGCGCATTCATCACCTGGCACGGCGTCCGAGTGCTGGAGCAGGCCTTGCAGGACCTGCAGCAGCGCGGCGTGCGGCTGCGGGTCATCACCACCACCTACCTGGGCGCCACTGAACAGCGCGCCGTCGAACGACTCATCGCCGCCGGCGCCGACGTGCGCATCTCCTACGAGACCCGGACGACACGGCTGCACGCCAAGGCCTGGCTGTTCCACCGCCGGTCCGGCTTCTCCACCGGCTACGTCGGGTCGTCGAACCTGTCCCGGGCAGCGCTGGTCGACGGGCTCGAGTGGAACGTGCGCCTGTCGTCGGTGGAGCAGGCCCACCTGCTGCACACCTTCTCCGAGACCTTCGACTCCTACTGGCACGACCCGGCTTTCGAGCCCTACGACGCCGAGCGCTTCACCACCGCCATCGCGATCGAGCGGGGAGTGCGCACCGACTCCCCCACGGAGATCACCTCACTCGACGTCCGGCCGTTCGGTTACCAGCAGGAGATCCTCGACGCGCTGGACGCCGAGCGACTGAACGACCGCTGGCAGAACCTCGTGGTGATGGCGACCGGCACCGGCAAGACGGTGGTGTCCGCACTGGACTACCGGCGGCTGCGCGCCCAGGGACACGTCGAGACGGTGCTCTTCGTCGCCCACCGCAAGGAGATCCTGACCCAGAGCCGGTCGACCTTCCGCCAGGTGCTGCGCCGGGGTGACTTCGGTGAGCTGCTCGTCGACGGCGCCAAGCCTCAGCAATGGCAACACGTCTTCGCGTCCGTGCAGTCGCTCGCCCAATTGGACCTCGATGCGCTGCGACCGGACCTGTTCGACCTGGTCGTGGTCGACGAGTTCCACCACGCCGAGGCAGCGACCTACCGGCGACTGCTCGACCACCTGCAGCCGAAGGTGCTGGTCGGGCTCACTGCTACGCCAGAGCGGACAGACGGGCGAGACGTGATCGCCCGCTTCGGCGGCCGCACGGCCGTCGAGCTGCGGCTGTGGGAAGCCCTGGAGCAGAACCTGCTCGCGCCCTTCCAGTACTTCGGCAAGCACGACGACGTCCCGCTGGACACCGTGCGCTGGCGACGGGGCTCGGGCTACGACACCACTGAGCTGACCAACCTCTACACCGGCAGCGACGCGGGTGCGGCTGATCCTGCAGGCCGTGGTTGACACGATCGCCGAGCCGACCCGCATGCGAGCACTGGGCTTCTGCGTGAGCATCGACCACGCAGTCTTCATGGCTGCCCGGTTCGCCGCCGCCGGCATCCCGAGCCGGGCCGTGACATCGCGGGACGGCGCCGACGCCCGGGCGGCAGCGCTCTCAGCGCTGCGGGACGGCGAGGTGAACGTTCTTTTCACCGTCGACCTGTTCAACGAAGGCTTCGACCTGCCGGAGATCGACACAGTGCTCTTCCTCCGTCCGACGGAGAGCGCCACCGTCTTCTTGCAGCAACTGGGCCGCGGCCTGCGGCTGGCCGAGGGCAAGCCGTGCTTGACAGTGCTGGACTTCATCGGCAGCCAGAACCGGAGCTTCCGCTTCGATCTTCGCTTCCGAGCACTCACCGGCACGTCGCGTCGCGGGCTGGAGCGGGAGATCGACCTGGGCTTCCCGACCCTGCCGGCCGGCTGCTCGATCCAGCTGGACCGAGTGGCGCAGCAAGTGGTGCTGGACAACGTGCGCCAGTCGCTGCGGCTGCCGTGGCCGCAGCTGGCGAGCGAACTCGCCAGCACCCCGGACGCCGACCTGCCCACCTTCCTGGCGGAGACCGGACTGGACGTCGAGGACCTCTACCGCGGTGGCAATCGAAGCTGGCTGGACCTGCAGCGCGCGGCCGGCGTGATCACCGCCGCGCCCGGGCCGGACGACGCCCACCTGCGCGGGGCGTTCGCTCGCATGCTGCACGTGGACGACGTCGAGCGACTCGATCGGTTGGACGCGCTGCTGGCGAACGGGACGACCGGTAGCCGCGACCGAGACCGACGGCTGGCTGCGATGCTGCACTTCACGCTCTGGGGAGCGCGGTCAGCGTTCTCGTCAGTCGAAGAGTCGCTGGCGCGGCTGCTCGCCGACCGGGCTCGCGCCGACGAACTGACGCAGCTGGTCGGCGTGCTGCGGGAGCGAATCCACCGAGTGGCTCCCGCGCTGGACGGCGGACCACGCCCGCTGCACGTGCACGCGCGGTACAGCCGCGAGGAAGCATTGGCCGCCTTCGGGATGACGGACCTGGCCGGCACCTTCGGGTCAGGCGTGCGGTGGGTGCCGGACGAACGGGCCGACCTGTTCTTCGTGACGCTGACCAAGACCGAGGGTCACTTCTCCCCCACCACGATGTACGCCGACTCGGCCATCACACCGACGTTGTTCCAGTGGGAGTCGCAGAACACGACGACCGAGGCGTCGCCGGTCGGCCAGCGCTACGTGCACCACCGGGAGCTCGGCAGCTCGGTGCACCTCTTCGTGCGCGAGACGAAGACAGCGGACGGCGCGCTCGGGGTGCCGCCGTACCTGTACGCCGGACCGATGACCTACCAGTCACACCTCGGTAATCGACCGATGCGCATCCTCTGGCGACTCGATCACGCGTTGCCCGGCGACGTCTTCCACGCTGCGAAGGTCGCCTGACGACAGCGACGAATCCCTCGACGACGCACAGTCGGGCGGTCTCCTGCCCAGCTCCTACTCCAAGGGATCAATCGGTGAGGATGCGTTCTCTAGCGCTACGGCGACCGCTTCGAACTCGGCGAGCGCCGCGGTGAGGTCGTCGACGATCTCCCGGGCGATGACCTCCGGCGCCGGCAGGTTGTCCAGGTCATCGAGCGACGCGTCCTTGAGCCACGTGATGTCGAGGTTCGCCTTGTCCCGGGCGACGAGCTCGTCGTAGCTGAACGACCGGAACCGCTCGCCCTCCACCCGCTCACCCCGGGCGCCGGCGCGGTAGCTGTCGACGAAGTCGTCGAGGTGCTGCCGGCGGAGCGGGTTCTGCTTGAGCGTGAAGTGCTCGTTGGTACGCAGGTCGTAGACCCAGAGCCGCTCAGTCCACGAGTGGTCGGCGGCCGGCCGCTTGTCGAAGAAGAGCACGTTCGCCTTCACGCCCTGGGCGTAGAAGATGCCGGTCGGCAGCCGCAGCAGAGTGTGGACATCGTAGTCGCGCAGCAGCTTGCGGCGGATCGTCTCGCCGGCGCCGCCCTCGAAGAGCACGTTGTCGGGGAGGACGACGGCCGCGCGACCGCTCATGGCCAGAATGGTGGCGATGTGCTGCAGGAAGTTGAGCTGCTTGTTCGCCGTGGTAACGACGAAGTCCTGGCGCTCGATCTCCCGGTCCTCACGGGCTTCCCGGCCGTCCGCGCCGACCATGGTGAGCGAGGACTTCCGACCGAATGGCGGGTTGGACAGGACGACGGAGTAGCGCCGGCCGGGGTCGGCGAGCAGGGCGTCCTTGACCTCGATGAGGCTCTCCCCCACCGACCGCCCGATGCCGTGCAGCAGCAGGTTCATCGCGGCGAGCCGGGCAGTGCCGTCGACCAGCTCGACGCCATGCGCGAAGTCGTCCCGGAGGTGGTCGCGCTCCTCGGGCGTGAGGTCCTCGGCGTGCTGCGCGGCGTGCTCATGCGCGACGAGGAGGAAGCCGCCGGTGCCGGCGGCCGGGTCGATGACCGTGTCGCGCGCGGTGGGCTCCAGGCAGTCGACCATCGCCTGGATCAGCGGTCGCGGGGTGAAGTATTGGCCGGCACCGGACTTGATGTCCTCCGCGCCCTTGGCGAGCAGCGACTCGTAGGCGTCGCCCTTGATGTCGGTGCCCGACGCCGACCAGTTCTCCTTGTCGATCAGGTCGACGACGAGGCGCTTGAGCTTGGCCGGGTCTTGGATCCGGTTCTGCGCCTTGCGGAAGATGACACCGAGGACGCCGGGCTGCCGGGCGAGGTCTTGCAGGATGCGCCGGTAGACGTCTTCAAGCTCGTCACCGTCGGCGTCGAGGAGCCGCTGCCACGAGCAGTTGGCCGGGACGATCTTCTCCGGCTTGAGCGGTCGGTTCTCCCGCTCGTGCGCCATCTTGAGGAAGAGCAGGTAGGTGAGCTGCTCGGTGTACTCGATGGTCGAAACCCCGTCGTCCCGCAGGACGTTGCAGTAGCTCCAGAGCTTGTCGACCAACCGCCGCGCTTCGGTCACCGGCCACCCTCGTCGCTCGTCACCCCCGAGACGTTACGTGGCGGCAGGCGGCCCAGGCGCTGCCCAGCGAGTCGTGTCCCGATGTCTCGATCATTGAGACATCGCCGGCGTTCGGCACTCGAGCATGTCGCAATGATTGAGACATTAGGACACCGCCCTGCGCACGCCGTTCCGCCGCGGCGGGTGCGCGGTCACGCCGGCAGTTCAGGGTGGACGAGCTGCAGCGGATGGTCGGCCGCGATCTTGCTGAAGTCGGAGAGGTTGCCCGTGGCTAAGGGAAGAACCGGGTCAGCAGCGAGCGCTGACGCAGCGACCCACAGGTCGTTCGCGCCGCCTCGCTGCAGGTGGCCGCGGTACTTGATGTGCAGCGGCGCCCACGTCTCGGCCAGAGACCCCGAGTAGGGCAGTACGACGAAGTTCGATCGGATGCTGGCGGCCCACTGCTCGCGGCGCGGCTCGCCCCACCGCTTGGCGTGCGCCAAAGCGAGAAGCTCTCCGACGTTGACGAACGACAGCGCCAGCAGGCGACCCCTCACCAGGGCAACCCACGGCTGAGCTGCGACCGGGTCCCTCAGCAACCAGCTCGCCACGTCGGTGTCTACGAGGACGGGGCCGGCGGGCACGTCGGCGGCGTTCATCCGTCGAGTTCAGCCAGCGCCTCAGCGATCTCGCGGCGCTCCTGCTCGGTGGCGTCGAACAACGGTCGATCTAGGGTCGCTGGCGCGACTCCTTGGGCACGAGCGAGCTCGTCGACCGACTGCGGCGCCCAGAAGACATCGAGATCGATCGGCAGCGACAGAGGTGCACTGACGGACCGCAGCTGAACGCGCTTAGCCGTGTCGGTCACCGGGTCGTAGGTCACCTCGCCCGCGAACTCCGCTTGGCCTCGGAGGGCTTCCTGGACGTCGTCGTCAAGCTCCGGTGGGAATGTGACGGTCACCGTCTCGTTCGCCGAGGTTTGCAGCCGCGCGGTGTGGCGGTCGAAGTCAGCTTCACGGAGCGAGCCAACGAGGACGTCAGGCTGCTGCGTGACCGGCGGTCGATCGGCCAACTGACGGAAGTGGCTACGCGCTGCTGAATCGAGTCGGAGCACCTGGTCGTTCCGGCGGCTGGAGACGACCAGCTCGTCGAATCGTTCACCGATGGCCAGACCATCGCCCAAGTCAGCAAGTGCTCGGGCGATGCCGACATCGACCTGATCGGGCGTCTGACCGACTGAACCCACGAGACGGTCGAACGCCGCACCGGCGAGATCGTCCAGCTCCAGCTCCAGGGCACCGCTGTCGTCCTGCGCCAAGACCGGGAGGGACAAGACGGCCACCACGCTGCCAGGCTCGACCTGCTGGAACACCAACCGGGAGGCGGCCTCGACAGCTGACCGGTGCCGCCCGGTACCAGTACGGCGAGGCTGATGGAGGGCGGCGTAGGACGCAGCGGCGACCGCCGAGTCCAACCCGAGAAGCAAGCGGGCGACGTCGTGGGCGCGAATCAAGCCGAGCTCGGCTTCACCGCCACGCAGTGTCGCGCGGATCTCCTCCCCTGCCATGCGGCAAATCTGCCACAGGGCAGAGACGATGAGCACTCGAAACAGCGACCACCCTGGTCACCGTCTCGTCACAACGACTCGAAGAAGTCCTCGTCCAGTTGGTGCAAGGTCACCGTGGTCTCCGCCTGAACGCCGACGCCGTGCCGCAGCATCAGCTCGGCCAGTCGCGCGCCGTCGATCAGCTCGATGCGGGCGTTGACCCGGTCGGCCTCCGCGCGGGCGCCGGACGAGAAGCTGCTGGTGGTGATGAAGACGCCGCGATCACCCTGGGCGCCCATCAGCGCACCGACGAATCCTTGGACGGCCGGGCGCTGCACCGACTGGTCGGGCGCGTACCGCTTGCCTGCAGGTAGATGCGGTCGAGGCCCAGCGGATCTTGACTGATGATGCCGTCAATGCCGGCGTCGCCGCTGCGGCCGGAGTGCTCGACCATGCCGGAACGGCCGTAGCCCATCTGCTCCAGCAGCCGGACGACGAGCCGCTCGAACTCCGTCGGGGACAGGGCGAGCGCCCGCTTGAGTAGCTCCCCTTCGACCGCCGCTCAGTTTTCAGTCTTGGCCTGCGCCAGCAAGTCCTGCGGTGAGGCCGCCTCTACGTCCGGCTCCGCACTTAACGGCGTCTTGCCCGCGGCACCACGGACGTCACTGCGCGAGCGGAAGTGTCGGTACGACTCGAAGCCGTAGAGGACGTTCATGTCGACCCGGTCCAGGTGGTGCGCGAGCACGTCCCTGCCGGCCACCGTGATGGCGACATGACCTCGCGCCGGCCGTTCGAGCAGCCCGGCTTGATAGAAGTGAGTGATCGACCAGTTGACGCGGTTGTCCATCCGCCGCGACCGGCCGCTCGGCAGCAGCGCGACACGATCTTCGTCGGTCAGCTCGAACCTGTCGCTCATTGCAGCGATGAGGTCGCGGGTCCGCCGTACCGACCCATCGCTGACGGCTTCGAGCAGCGGCCGCATGAGCGACTGGAAGTCGGGAATCACGCCATCGCCTCGGCCAGCTCCTCGGCCCGGTCCAAGTCGCTCGACCGCCCGGTCAGCTGCCCCGAGAACGCGGCGTCCAGCAGTGCGCGCCGCAACGACGCTCGCCGACCTTGGGCCTCCCCTAGGGCCCCTCTCAAACGCGCACTCTGCTCCTCAGTCGAATCAAGTCGAGACACCACCTGTCGCTGCGTCACCAGGTCGGGAACTGGAAGCGAAAGTGACTTTAGCCGCTCCTGAGGCAGATGCCTGATCGTGGTGCCAGTGAGTAGAGAGCGCGCAGCACCAGACTTGATAGCCGACTCCAGGACCGCCGCGACGTATTCAACGTTCAGGACCGCGGGATCTACGCGGACCCGGTGAAGCGCCTTCTGAAAAGTCATCAGTTGTTCACTGCCGCGCCACACGGCACATCTACCCGGCTCACCTCCCTCACAGACCAGCAAATCCCCCGCCTCGAGGGCGAACGCCGCACGCTCTGCGTCGGTTAGGAGGACAGTCTTGATGTCCGATGTGTCCACTCGCCCCCAGCGCACGTTGAGGTTCCGCAAGTAAGGGGTCGGCGAACCTGCAGCTCGCTTACTGTCGAGCATCTTCCCCAGGCCGGTTTTTGCGACGTCACCGAGTCGTTTTACTTCAACGCCGCCTCGGTGTAGGTGGTCGAATTCCAAGCGCAGACCGGCTAACCGGAGTGCGCTACTGCGGGCGACACTGGCTTCGATCAGCCGTTCCGCGACATCGAGGCGGGAGAGGTGGTCGTCCAGCAGCTCTACGATGCGCCTCTGCTCACCAAGGCCGGGAAGACCGATCTGCAAGGCGCGGGCGCGCTTCTGGGAGATTTGAGGTAGCACGGAACCATCAACCAGCGTTCGCAGGTCTAGCCTCTCGAACCATAGTCGGAGGAAAGATGGATCGAGACGCGGCCCCGGAGTGACGCCCATTGTGTTCAGGTCGACCACGCCAGGGCGCGAGACATAGCGCTTCTTGTTGGTCAGCACCGCTCCGCCAATTTTCGGGAAGACAGTCGCACCAGCAGGAAGAACGGTCAGCTTTAGCTCGGCGACTTCATCCGCGGCCAAGTAGGTGCGGGAATCTCGCAGCTCAGTCGGATGGAGGTTCATATCCCCCACCTTGTAAAACGGTATGTCTCGATCACTTCTTGGGCGATCCGCGAGAAGGCGATCGAGACCCCGAGGCGTCACCCCTGCCTTTACCTGAGCTACATCACCTAGGTTTACAAGCGGCCAGCTGCCTGCCACAGATTTCACGCGGTGAGCTCGCGGTTCAGGTCAGCCAGGTAGGTCGCTGCCCGGTCGCCGAGATCGCGCAACAGGCCATCCACTCCGCCGTGCTCGGTGAAAGGCACGTTGTCCAGGTCGTCCTCCGTGATCCCGGCCGACGCGGCGATCACGTCGGCCATCCGGTCCAGCCACCAGCGCTGCCGCTCGGTGAACTCGGCCCCGGACTGCTCTTGCTGCGCCAGCCATGACTGGTAGCGCTCGGCCACCTTGGCGGCGAACGGCTCCAGCCGCTCGTCCGCGCCCAGGGTGAAGCGTACGAGCGACACCAGGTCGGTCACCGTGTGCCTATCCGAGTGGCTGACCAGGTCGACCTCGACCGCCTCGTAGGCGCGCCAGAGCAGGTCCGCAGTCCAGTTGTACGGCGGCCGCTTGATCCTCTCGGCCAGCTCCCGCAACTCGGCGAAGGTGACGTGCTGATCCACGCGCCGCGAGAAGAGAAGCTCCAACGCGGTGATCTCGCTGCGGTGGTCATTCAAGTACTGACGCCAGGAGGTCACCACCGAACGTGCCCGCGCGGTGTCGACCACACCGCCTGCGTCGAGCAGCACGTCAACGCTCACCTCGTCGATCAGCTGGTCGTGCCGGCGGCGCAGCTCCACGATCCGCTCGCGCAGCAGCGGTCGGGACGCCAGCTCCCGCACCGCGCCGTCCAGCAGCCCCTGCACGGCGACGTCCGGATCGTCCGGCCGGGCCGCGACCGCCCTGGCCTGCTCGTCGGGGTCGACCGCGGCGACCAGTGCCTGCACCACCGACCGCATCGAACCGCCGGCCAGCTCGTCGAGCTCCCCCCGCTCCGCCGGCGTCAGGTCCAGCTCCAGCTTCGCCAGGCGCGAAGCCAAGCTCGCGGTCTCGTCCTCGGTCAGCGTGAGCGAAGCCGCCTTGTCCAGCAGGCGCTCCAGCGACACCGAGCGCTTGCGCTCCAGCGGCGTGGCATCGACGTGGTCGTGCTCGGTCACCCCGACCGCGTCGACGAGCACGAACCGGTCCTTGCTCGTCGCGTCCGGCGTCACCAGCTGAAAGTCGGTCTGCGAGATGGTGCGCGACCCGCGTCCCTTCATCTGCTCGAAGTACGCGGCCGAGCGGACGTCGCGCATGAAGAAGACGCATTCCAGGGGCCGGACGTCCGTCCCGGTGGCGATCATGTCGACGGTCACCGCCACCCGCAGCGTCGGTGAGGTGCGGAACTTCTTGAGGTCACCCTTGGGGTCGCGGCCGTTGTAAGTGATCTTCGCGGCGAAGTCGTTGCCCGCCCCGAACACCTCGCGGATCGTCGTCACGACCTCTTCGGCGTGGTTGTCGTCCTTGCAAAAGATGAGCGTCTTCGGCACCGTCGACCGGCCGGGGAAGATCTCGGTGAAGAGCCGATCACGGAACGTCTCCAGCACCAGTCGGATCTGGCTCTTCGACGTCACCGCCCGGTCGAGCTGAGGGGACGTGTAGGCGACGTCGTCGTCCAACGCCTCGTAGCGCTGCACCCGGGTGCGCCGGTCGACCTTGGGCACGATCGTGCCCGCCTCGATGGTCGAGCCGCTCTCGGAGATCTGCGTCCGGATGCGGTAGACGTCGAAGTCGACGTTCACGTTGTCGGCCACCGACTGGGCGTAGGTGTACTCGGACACGAGGTTCTGCTGGAAGAATCCGAAGGTCTGCTTCACCGGCGTTGCGGTCAGCCCGACGATGTGCGCGTCGAAGTACTCCAGCACCCGCCGCCACACCCCGTAGATCGATCGGTGCGCCTCGTCGACGATGACCAGGTCGAATGACTCCGGCGGCAGCTCGGGGTTATAGACGACGTCGACCGGCGCATCTGGGGTGAAGCCATCGAGCCCCGGGTCGTCCTGATCGGTAACGGCCTCCCCGCGCAGCGCCGCGTAGACGCGCTGGATCGTGGAGATGACCACCGAGGACGACGAGACCATGCCCGCGCCGGTGAGCATGTCGACGTTGTAGATCTCGGTGAGCCGGCGCCCGTCGTCCGGCGTTGCGTAGTTCTGGAACTCCGCCAGCGTCTGCGTGCCGAGGTTGTTGCGGTCGACCAGGAAGAGGATGCGCCGAAAGCCGCCGTATTTGAGCATGCGGTAGCAGCTGGTCACGGCGGTGTAGGTCTTGCCGGCGCCGGTGGCCATTTGCACGAGCGACCGGCTATAGCGCTGTTCGGCCAGCGAGCGCTCGATGCCCTGGATCGCAGTGATCTGCGCGGGCCGTAGTCCCTCGGTTGTCAGCTCGGGCATGGTGCGCACTCGGCCCCGCCAGGTTGCCGTCGCCGCGTCGTCCTCGGCGTTGCGCACGGTACGGGCGAGTGTCTCCGGCCGCGGGAACGAGAAGAGCGCCCGGGCTCGCGGGACCGGGTCGTAGCCGTTGGTGAAGTGCATTTCCGAGCCGGACGCCTCGAAGACGAATGGCAACCGGTCATCCAGTGTCAGTGCCTTGAGTCGCACCGCCGCGGGCAGGCCGGCTGCGTAGCGGGCCGACTGCCACTCGACGCCGGAGAGCGTCGTCCCCTCCGGCTTGGCCTCGATGACCCCGACCACCCGCTGGTCGACGTAAAGAATGTAGTCGGCCCGGCCGTGCCCCGGCGCCATGATGACCTCGCGCACGGCGACGCCCTGGCCGGCGAACAGGTTGAGCTCCGACCGGCTCTGCACCGACCAGCCAGCGGCAGCAAGCTGCCGATCGATGAGCACTCGCGCTCGCTGCTCAGCAGTCAGCTGCTGATCTTCCCCCGTATCAGTCATCGCCGCGTGACACTAAGTGCTTCTGCGTTCCGAGACCAGCAACGGGAACCGTGCTGCGACGTCAGTCGGTCAACTCGAACGCATGAGCAAGCTGCTCCAGGGTGAAGCGGTTGCGCAGCTTGCAGGCGCTGTTCTGGTTGGCGAACATGCCCTTTTCCCAGACCGCGTCAGCTCGAGGCCGGGTTGCTGTCCACTCGACCGGGACGACGTACTCGCGGTGGTCGTCACCGTTCGGCGATGGCTGGTGCGTGTAGCCAGCCTCCAGCCGCTGGTCTGCCAACCGCACTTGCTCGCCGTCCACGGTCACCACTGCGTCCTCGAACGGCTGAGCCTCTCCGGTGACCGTGCCGACGCCGACATAGCCGACTCCCCCGGGGATGCAGGCGAACACCCGACCTCCGACGGGGAGCTTGCGCAATGTCCGGGAGAACCACTCACCGCCGCCCGCCGAGACGAAGCCGTACCGGAGTGCGTCGTCCCAGTTCCGGGTGCCGCTCTCCTCACCGAAGCTGACGTACCAGTCCTGCTCGTTCCACGGTTCCTTCGACCCGCCCATGCCCCCACGTCCCTTGCGGGCAGGCGTTCTGGCCTCGTCGATGAGCCAGGTGCGCGCCAGGTAGGCACGTTCGCCGTCACCGAAGTACCGGAAGAAGACGACGTTGATCGGGACGTCGAAGTCGGACAGGTAGGCGATGATCCGCTCGGTTGCCGGGTCCACGTCACCCGCGACCACCGTCAGCCGGTGTCCGTTGTTGAGCTCCTCGGGGACGTCACCGCCAAAGGTCGTCGTCCACTCCTGCTCGAAGACCGCGTCCGGCCGGTAGGTCGCGAAGATGTCCAGCACCTGCTCGTGCGTGAGGGTCCGCACCCAGGAGCCGTAGTCCAGGAGCTGCGCGACGACCTCCCGAGGCGTCCGGTCGCGCTTGAGCTCGAGGATGTGCAGCGCCCCCTCGTCATCGACTGCAAGCAGGTCGATGAACTTCCCGAAGTCCGTGGGCACCTGTCGCCCGATGAGCAGCAGCGGGGTGCCGAGGATGCCCGGGTCTGCCTCGATCATGGCTTCGAGCTGGGCCTCAAGCGGCACCCCACTCGCCGTCAGCTTGACCGGCTTGTCGCCGTCGACCCGCCAGAGCCCTACTTCCAGTGGCACGTGATCGCGTCCTTCAGCTCGATGCGGTGGCCGGTCAGGCCTGTGGTCAGTAACCGCTGGGCAGTGCTGGGCCGCCGGCCCACCCACCCGCCGACAGGCCGGGAGGGACCAGCCCCGACGTCAGAGGAAGCGGCGGACGCGTGGGGTCGAACGCTGTGTGCTCCCACTTCCAGCTCATGATCCGCGGACCGACCCAGAACAGGTAGATCCCCAGCGTGACGAAGGTGAGCAGCAACCACTTGATCCAGTTGCCGAACAGCCCGATCGCCGAACCGGTGAACACCAGCGGGTACCCGTCGATGTAGGAGTGCTTGGCCCGCCACCGCTCGCGGAGCACCAACGCGAAGGGGTAGCAGATGCCTAGGGTCAGCACGGTAATGAAGAACGCCAGGATCGCCGTCCCGACGTAGGTCGCTGCTCCGCCGTCGAAGGTGAACCGTCCCGATCTCGCCATCTACTGCCTCCCCATTGGTCATAACCGCCGCGGCACGCTAACGGTGATCCATCGCTTCATTGCGGAGGCTCGCTGCCCTGCCACCCGCCGTCCGGCCGGGGCAACGAGCGCAGATCGGCCAGCACGGAGTCCATGCCGAGAGTGAAGCCCCCGGAACACCGCGGACCCAATCCGCACACCCACAGAGCAGCACCGTGCGGAGAAGTTGACCGACGTCCCCGGCGTCCGTAACCAGAGCGGAGCGAGCGTGAGGTCGACTCGGGTCACCGACTCCGAGAGGACCGCCCGTGCCCGACCTCTTCTCCCCCTTCACGCTCAAGGGCGTGACGCTCCGCAACCGCATCGCCATGTCGCCGATGACCATGTACGACTCGGTCGACGGCAAGATGGACGACTACCACGTCATGTACCTCGGGGCCCGCGCCGCCGGCGGCTTCGGGCTGGTCTTCCCCGAGCAGATCGCCATCACCCCCGACGGGCGCACCACCACCTCCTGCGCCGGCATCTGGGACGACGACCAGATCGAGGGCCACGCCCGTGTCACCGCGATGATCAAGCGGTTCGGCGGCGTCGCGGGCATCCAGCTCGGCCACACCGGGCGCAAGGGCAGCGAGGTCCCGCCGCACAAGGAGACCAACGCCGCCGGCGGCTGGAAGGCCCTACCGCCGGACCACCCGGACGGCTGGCAGACCGTCGGCCCCTCGAACATCCCCGCCGGCGGTGACCACTCCTTCCCGGTGCACGCGCTCACCGTGGACGAGATCAAGTCGCTGCACCGCAGCTACGCCGACGCCGCCCGCCGCGCCGCCGACGCCGGCTACGAGTGGCTGGAGATGCACTTCGCGCACGGCTACCTCGCCGCCAGCTTCTTCTCCCCGCTCGCCAACCAGCGCACCGACGCCTACGGCGGCAGCAACCGCAACCGGGCCCGCTTCCTGCTCGAGGCCCTGGACGCCGTCCGGGAAGTCTGGCCCGAGCACCTGCCGCTCACCATGCGGCTGGGCTCCGACGACTTCCACCCCGCCGGCACCCAGTTCGAGGACTCCATCGAGGCCATCGGATGGATGACCGAGCACGGGCTCGACCTCGCCGACCTGTCCATGGGCGGCAACACCGACGACATGGTCAACCCGGCGTTCTTCAACGAACCGGCCGGCTTCGTCTCCCGCGCCACCCGGGTGCGCCGCGAGGTGGGCATCCCGGTCGCGACCAGCTGGAACCTCGGCGTCCCGCAGACCGCCGACACCGTCATCCGCTCCGAGCTCATCGACGTCGCGATGATCGGCCGCCCGGCGCTGTCCAATCCGCACTGGCCGGTCTGGGCCGCCCGCGAGCTCGGCCACGCCGCACCCTTCGACCTGGTGCCGGCCGACTGGCGCTGGTGGCTGTCGAACTTCCGCGGCCACGCCCCGAGCATCGGGCTGCCGCCCACCCCGGCCGAGGTCCGCGCCGCCGCCGAGGCCGACGCACCCGTAGCCGAGTTCGGCGAGGCGCCGCTCGCCGTCTGACCATCGTGGGCGGCCGGCGTCCCGACGCCGCCCGCCCGCACGTCAGCGGCGCACGATGCCGAGCCTGCAGCTGACCCGCACCGCCCAGTTCGACGATCACGCCTGTGGATCCACCTGCCGACTCAGGCAGCCACCTGGTCCACACCGGGTCGTCTGCACGTGGACCGTCTCCCACTGACGAGTGACGACGAGGTTCGGCACGCTCCGCGGCCGGACGACGCGACCGAGCATGGTGCGTGGGCTTCATCAGGAACCGACGCGGTTACGGAAGTCTCCGACTACCGGTCAACGATCACCGCCATGAGCGCGTCTCCTGGCTCGACCGGGACCTGCGGACTCGAAGGCGGAAGCTGCTCCGTGACCGGCGCGACGACCTCGTACTGATCCTCATGGCGCTGGCCGTCTCGGCTGGCGCGTTCAGCGTCTTGCTCCGCCACTCGCCGCTGTTGGTCGGGTTCGTGCTCGGCACCTACCTGGGCGCGACGGGGGCTGCCGGCGTCATGTTCCTGTCCGTCGTCGATGGGAGCCTGTACCCGCGCCTGGGCCGCTTCGTGGAGCGTGACGTCGGCATGGACCTGCGCCGGATTCCCGACATCTACGGCGTCGTCAGCGACGTGTCGTTCGAGCACGTCAACGTCGATCACACCGTGCTCACCCGAGACGGCTGCCTCGCCGTGGAGGTGAAGGCCTGCTTCTCGCGGCGGCAGGAACTGGCGAAGGTGCCGGACCTGGCGAAGAAGGTGAGCCAGGCGCGCGACGGCGCCCTACGAGTGCAGCGACTGCTCCGCAGCCGGGGCGTGGACATCCCCGTCACGCCGGTCCTGCTGTTCACCGGCCCGGGCGCTCCGCACATGCCACCCGTCGTCCGCTACGGGTAGGACGACGAATTGACCGCATAGCCCGTGCGCCCTACAGCTGCAGGTGCAGACGCAGCGCGCCGTCGAGCTCGCTCATCAGGTCCACCGGCACCCGGCCCAGCACCGGCCCGATCCGTTCGACGGCCACCGCTCGGACCTGCTCGACCTGGGCTTTCGAGTCCATCGCGAGCCCGGTCCGGTCAGCCGGGAGCAGTGCCTGGAAGGCGAACACCCGGGACACGTTGCTGGTCACCGGCACCACGGTGACCACGCCCCGCCCGAGCCGGGCGGCGGTGGCGTTGGCGCGGTCGTTGCTCACCAGCACCGCGGGCCGCCGCTTGCTCACCTCGCTGCCACGGACGGGCTCCAGGTCCACGAGCCGCACCTCACCGCGGCGCATCGACCAGTCCGTCCCCCGCCGTGGCGTCCCACGCCGGCTGCTCGCCGGTGCTCTCCCACTCCTCCCACGCCGCCGCGTAGTCCTGCTCGAGCTCCGCCTGCCGCAGCAGTCGCAGCGCATGCTGGATCACTGCCGAGCGACCCCTGAGGCCGGCGGTGCGGGCGTATTCATCCAGCAGCGCGACGTCGTCATCGGGAAGGCTGACGCTCAGTTTCACACCGCAATGCTACTTGCGGTAGCACCTGGGTAGCAACGTCGGATCTCACCCATGTGGGGAGCCTTCCGTGCAGCGGGGCGTCTTCCTCGACTGATGGGTGTCGGACACGATCCCCACGTCCCGCTGGGTCCCAGCCTGACCCCTGCGCTTCAGTCAGCCCAAAAGACAAAGATAGTAGTCACATACTTATCGCTTAGATATTTTTCTGCATACCAGGAGGAGGAATGATGGCAGACCTACCTGAGATGATGACGCGCGCGCCACTGCGTACCGTGCGCCCGCGCGACCTCGCCGGCGTGTACACCCAACCCAACGTCCAACTGGCCCGGCTGACTCGCCACGGCCGAGTACGCAAAGCTGCTCCGGGCATCTACTACGCCCTCCCCGACGACCGGGACGTCACCTGGCTACCCACCCTCGAGGCGGTGGCCGCCGGCGCCGCCACCGCTCTGTACGGCGAGCGGGTCCCCGTGCTCATGCACCTGACCGCGGCCCGGCTGCTCGGCGCCCTCCCCCGCGCCATCGGCCACGCGGTGGTCGCCGTCCCGACCCAGCACCGCGCCCTCCCCGTGCTGGACCGGCCCACCGGCGTGCTCACCTTCATCACCAGGGACGTCGACGCCCTCGACGCCACGCTCGTGCGCACCGACCTCGGTCCAGCACTCGTCACCAGCCCCGAGCAGACCGTGCTCGACCTGACCAAGCGACCCACTCTCGGTGGCATGCCCGACGAGTGCCGCTCCGCGGTCGCCACCCTGCTCCCCACCTGCACCGTCCAGCGCCTGGACGAGCTTGCGCACGCTCAGCGCATGGTCCGCACGCTGCAGCGGTTGCGCACCGAGCACCCGGAGGCCACCGGTGGCTGACGAACGCCCGCTGCGGCGCAGCCTCGATCCGGCCGAGGTGTCGCACGTCCGCGAACAGTTCGGCGTCGCCGACGAGCAGGTGCTCCGCGACCACGCGATCAGCCATGTGCTGGCGGCACTGTCCGCCACCGACCTCGTCGACGACCTGCTGTTCATCGGCGGCACCGCGCTATCCCGCACGTTCCTGCCAGATCTGCGCCTGAGCGAGGACATCGACCTGATCACGGCCGTCCCGCGCGGCATCATCGGCCCGCGGATCGAGGCCGCCGTGGGTACCGGTCTGCGGCGCACGCACGGCAGCGTGAGCTGGGCCCCTGCCCTCGCCGACACCCGAGGTGCCGGCTCCAGCGTGCTGCTGGTCGGCGACTCGATCCGCATCCGCGTGCAGCTGCTCAGCGCAACCGGCTATTCGCGCTGGCCGACCGAGACCCGACGTCTGGAACAGCGCTACTCCGACGCTCCCCCGGCGTCGCTGGTCGTGCCCACCGCGCCCGCATTCGCCGCTTGGAAGACCGCCACCTGGCTCGACCGCGCTGCCCCACGAGACCTGTACGACCTGTGGGGCCTGGGCCAGGCCGGCTGGATTTCCGCGGAAGCGGCCCTGCTGTTCCGCGCCTACGGGCCGACCGCGGGCGACGTCCGGCCGTGGATGTTCGCGCGGCCACCGGGGGAAGACGACTGGCTCACCGCCCTCGGTCACCAGGGGCGGATCGCGGTTCCTGCCGCCGCCGCTGCGCACGAGGTCGGCGACCGCTGGGCCCGCGCCGTGGCGCCCGGCCTCGCCTGACCAACCTCAGGCATCACCGCGAGTTACGTCCCGCCAGCGCTTCCGGGCCTCCCGGACGTGCTCGTACCGCGGATTCGCCGCGTTGTCGGCCAAGTTGAGCGGCGGTTCCAGCTCCGCGATCACCGCGGCCTCCACCGTCCACGGCTCCGGGTGCTCGGCCCAGGTCAGCCGCAGCTTCTCGTCCATCCACGCCGACAGCGCCCGCTCGTCGGCGTTCACCAGCACCGGCCGCGTCGTCCACCGGCTCCGCCAGCCCTGCTGCTCGCTCAGCAGCGCCGCCAGCGACCGGCGCAGCGTCGACGAGCCCGTCGTCCCGCGGATGTGGTCGCCCACCACCCGGCTGCGCAGCGTCGCGCTCGAGGCCGGCCCGTTCGGCGCCGTCCCCACGTAGAGCAGCTGCAGCGCCTCGCTCGGGTGCCGCGGCCCGGAGACGCCGGGCACCGCGCCGAACGATGCCCACCACGCGTACAGCCCGGCTTCGGCCGGCACGCCGGTGCGGGCGTCCTCCAGCGGCACGGGCAGCGAGCGCAGCGCGGCAACGACGTCGTCCATGCCGCCAGTCAACGCGACGGGCACCGGCCTGTGGACGACGCCAGCGGCGAGGAGCCGGTGCGCGGCAGAGTTCTCCGTCATGGAGACCCGACCGCACCCCGACATTCCCGTGACCACCGACGCCGAGCTCGCCCAGCGGTGGGGCGACCTGCTGCACCTCGACGGGCCGCCGTCCCAGCGCCGGCTCTACCTCACCTGGCTGCGGCGCGACGGCACGATGGTGCACGTGCTGATCCCGACGGAGGAGCTCCCGGCCGAGCCGCACCGGGAGGTCATCGGCGCCATCGCCGACCTGCACGCCGTCGTGGTCGAGGCCGAGGGCGAGGGCCTGCACCTGGCGATGTGCCTGGAACGGCCCGGGCCCCGGACGCCCACCCCGGACGACGCCGCGTGGTGCGCCGCGATCGAGTCGATCGTGCGCGGCCGCGACGGCCTCGACTGCAGCCTGCACCTCGTCGACCGGGGCACCGCCGTCCCGCTGCTGCCCCGGCGCACGTGGCCACCGCAGTGAACCAGCGCGTTGCGCTTGCAGAGTGCGACACGTCCGTGGGCGATCGCGTCATGCCCACCCTGTACCTGCGCAACGTCCCGGAAGAGGCCCTCGAGCGGCTGACCAGGCTGGCTGCGCAGGAGCACGCCTCGGTGAGCGCCGTCGCGGTCCGCGAGCTGTCGGACGTCAGCCGGCGCGCGGACAACCCGGCCCGCCTGGCGGCCCTCCCGGACACCGGCATCGCGGTCGGCGAGGTGGTCGACGCCCTGGGGGCGGGCCGCGCCGACCGGTGATCGTCGTCGACGCCTCGGCCGCCGTCGCCGCACTGCTGCGCAACGGGTCGGCGCGGGAGTCGGTGGCGCACGAGCAACTCCACGCGCCGCACCTGATCGATGCCGAGGTAGCTCAGACCCTGCGTCAACTGGTCGCCGCCGGCCGCTTCCCCGCCCGGACCGGCCAGCACCTGGTCACCGAGTGGTCCGGGCTGGCCCTCGTGCGCTCCCCCGTCCACCCGCTGCTCCCCCGAATCTGGGCGCTCCGCGAGAACGTGTCCGCCTACGACGCGACCTACGTGGCGCTGGCCGAGGCCCTGGGGTGCGCCCTGCTCACCGCCGACGCACGCCTGGCGCGGGCACCGGGATCCACCTGCCCGGTCACCGTGGTGTCCAGCTGACGGGTCGGGATGCCTGAGCCGTCCTCGTGGTCGGGATCAACGGTCGACTGAGGGCCGATCGCCCCCTGAGCCACCTCGTCCCGAGCTTCTCCACAGCGCGCGGTCTCTCGTAGGACGTCGAGGCGACACTCGGGAACCGCACCGGTCACCTGACGAGCGGATCCACCGGGGGTACTGGTCGTCGCTGGCGACGGCTGGAGACGGCTGCCTCGGAACCCAGGGCCCACCGCGACGAGCGCACCCGGTACGAGCGTTCCCGGAGCACGCGACGGGCATCCGCGGCCGCCCGCAATCCGGCCGCACGTCCATCGGTCGCCGCACCGTGGTCGACCTCGGCGGCCGGCCCCGAACGGCTGACCACCGCGCCTGACGCGACCCCGAGCATCGCCGTGCCCGGTCTCAGTACGGGCCGGGCAACGCCTGGCCGGGCCACGGACCACCCTGCGGCAGACCAGGGCCGGCAGGCGCCGAGGTCAACGGCAGCGGCGGCCGGGTCGGGTCGAAGTTCGTGTGCTCCCACTTCCAGCTCTGGATCCGCGGCCCCACCCAGAACAGGTAGATGCCCAGCGTGACGACGCTGAGCAGGAGCCACTTGATCCAGTTGCCGAACAACGCGGTCGCCGACCCGGTGAACACCAACGGGTAGCCGTCGATGTAGGAGTGCTTAGCCCGCCAGCGCTCACGGAGCACCACCGCGAACGGGTAGCAGATGCCCAGCGTGAGCACGGTGATGAGGAAGGCGAGCAGTGGCGAACTTCAGCGAGATCCGGCGGGCTGTCATCCCCGCACCGACAGCGTCTCGTTCCAGTCCGTCATGAGCCGGAAGCTACGCCGGGTCGACGATCTCGGCGGCTCGCTGCCGGCCGGACCGGGGCTCCGGCCGGCAGCGGCGTACACCCGCCCTCAGTCGCGCCGCGGAACGCGCTTCCGGCAGACGACCAGGGCCGAGATGCTGGCCACCGCGGCGACCATCACCCAGAACGCCGGGGAGGCGTCGTTGCCGGTGGAGCCGAGCAGCCACTGCGCCACCAGCGGGGTGAACCCGCCGAAGATCGCGACCCCGATGTTGTAGCCCACCGCCATCCCGGTCGCCCGCACCCGGGTGGGGAACAGGCCGGCCATCAGCCCGCCCAGCGGCCCGAAGTAGGTGCCCTTGAGCAGCGCCATCGCCCCGACGACCAGCACCAGCACGCCCACCCCGGGCGCGGCCACCATGGAGGAGAACAACAGGTAGATGAGCGCCAGCACCAGGGCGGCCGCCGGCAGCATGAGCGGCACCGGCCCCCACCGGTCCGAGAGGTGCCCGGACAGCGGCGTCACCAGCAGCAGCACCAGCGCCCCCGCCACCGCCGCGATGAAGCCGGAGTTCGCCGGCAGCTCCAGGGTCTTGATCGCATACGTCGGGATGTAGGTGATCATGTAGTTCAGGCAGGTGGTCACCGCCAGCGCGCCGATGGTCAGCAGCACCGCCACCTTGTGCCCGCCCAGCACCTCCCGCACCGGCGTCTTCCGCGTGGTGTCGGCCAGCGCCTCGGCCGTCGGCTCGGCCTCGGGCACGTGCCGGCGGATGTAGATGCCCACCGGGCCCACGAGCAGCCCGACGACGAACGGGATGCGGAAGCCCCACGAGTTCAGCGTCGCCTCGCTCATCGTGCTGGTCAGCACGGTGCCCAGCACGGCCGCGATCAGCGCGCTGGCCGCCTGGCTGGTGAACTGCCAGCTCGCGGCGAACCCGCGCCGCCCGGGCAGGTGCTCGACCATCATCGCCGTCGCGCTGCCGAACTCCCCGCCGGCGGCGAAGCCCTGGATCAGCCGGGCCACCAGGATGCCCACCGAGGCGAGCACGCCGATCGAGGCGTACGTCGGCATGATGCAGATGAGCAGCGTGCCCAGCACCATCAGCGCCAGCGACAACGACAGCGCCGGTATGCGCCCGGCCCGGTCGGCGAACCCGCCGAGCACCAGCGCCCCGATGGGGCGGATGAGGAACGACACCGCGAACGTGCCCAGGGTCAGCAGCAGCCCGAGCGCCGGGTCGCTGTCGTCGAAGAACGCCTGGGAGATGTAGACGGCGAAGTAGCTGTAGACGGCGATGTCGTACCACTCGAGGGCGTTGCCGACGCACGCTGCGGCGATCACCCGCCGCGCGCTCGGTGCCGGCCGTACCGGGGCGGTGCTCGGGGCAGGGCTGGGTGCGGTCATCGCGTGTTCCCCTCGTCGTCGGAAGATGCCGGCGGCCAGCTGCTCAGCTCACCGAGGTCCCACCACAGCCCGGCCATCACCTGCAGCGACTCGCGCACCAGCGGCGCGGGCAGGTGCTCGTCGGGCGCGTGCTGCGCGCACCCCGGGTAGGAGTGCGGCACCCACACCGTGGGCAGGCCGAGCACCTCCACGAAGGGGTTGTTCGGCAGCGAGCCGCCCAGGTTGGGCAGCAACGCCGGCCGCGTCCCGGTGCTGCGCTCCAGGCTGGCCAGCGTCCACGGCACCCAGGGGTCCTGCGGGTCCAGCCGGGTCGGTGCCATCACGTGCTCGACCTCGACCTCGACGTCGGCGAAGCCCTGCTCGACCAGGTGCGCCCGGACGGCGTCGCCCACGCCCGCGACGTCGGTGCCGACGACGCAGCGCAGCTGGCAGTGCGCCCGGGCCGACGGCGGGATCGCGTTGACCGGCCCGTCCGGGTCGCCGGCCTTCATCGCCAGCACCTCCAGGGTGTTCCAGCCGAACAGCCGCTCGCTCGGGGTCAGCCCCGGCTCGCCCCAGTCGGCGTCCAGCCGCGGGCTGTCCGGGCCCTGGTCGACCGGGATGTCGGCCAGCGCGCGCCGCACCGGCTCCGGGACGCCGTCCGGGCGCAGCGCGTCGACCAGCAGCCGGCCGCGCGCGTCGACCAGCGCGCCCAGCGCGTGCGCCAGCCGGATGGCCGGGTTGACCAGCACGCCGCCCCAGTTGCCCGAGTGGTGCGCCTCGTCGCGGGAGTGCACCCGCAGCGCCAGGTTCACCGACCCGCGGGTGCCCAGGAAGACCGTCGGCCGGTCGGCGGCCACCCGCGGCCCGTCCGAGCCGATCAGCAGATCCGCGGCGAGCAGCTCCCGCTCCCGCTCGCACAGCTCGGTCAGGCCCGGGGAGCCGAACTCCTCCCCCATGTCCAGCAGCAGCGTGACGTTGTAGCCCAGCCGGCCGCCGCGGGCGGCGAGCACCTGCTCCAGGGCGACCAGGTTGACGGTGTGCTGGCCCTTGTTGTCGGCCACCCCGCGGCCGTACCAGCGCTCGCCGTCCACGGTGATCTGCCAGGGGTCCAGATCGTCCCGCCACTGGTCGGCGTGCGCCGGCTGCACGTCACCGTGGCCGTAGGTGAGCACCGTGGGCAGCGACTCGTCCTCGACCCGGGTGGCGACCAGGAACTGGTGCCGCGGGGACACCGGGTTGTCCAGGATCCGGGTCTGGAAGCCCATCGCCTCGACCGCCGGCACGATCTCCTCGTCGAGGTAGGCGCGCAGCGCCCCCGCCCGCTCGGGGAAGGCGCTCTCGGAGGGGTGGGCCACCCGGCGCCGCAGCTGGGCCAGGAACTCACCGGAGTCGAAGACGGCGACGGCGCCGGCCAGGGATGCGTCTCGGGACATGGGAGGACGGTGCCGTGCCCGGTCGGGGTGGACAAGACGCCGCTTGCTGTCGATGGGAGAACGGTGCCGTTGCCGCTGCGGCAACGGCACAGCCGAGGGCGTTAACCTCCGCGGATGCCCCTGGTCGATCCGGCGCTGACCTACGTCCTCGCCGTGTACACCACGGGCTCGATCAACGAGGCGGCCCGGCGGCTGTACGTGGCCGGCTCGGCGGTCAGCCGGCAGGTCACCCGGCTGGAGCGGGAGCTGGGCACACCGCTGTTCGAGCGGCACGCCACCGGCGTGGTGCCCACGGCGGCCGGCCACACGTTCGCCGAGTACGCCCGGCGCGCCGTCGCCGACGCCGGCGCGCTGCTCGACGACGTCCGCGAGCACCGCGACGCCGGCCCGCTGATCACCCTCGCCTCCTGCGACGGCCCGCTGCACGACCTGCTCCCCCGGGTGCTGGCCGCCCACCGCAGCTCCTGCCCCGACGTCCGGTTCGTGCTGACGGTCGCCGCACCGGCCGCGGTGACCCAGCTGGTCCGCGCGGGCGCCGCGGACCTGGGCCTCACCTTCACCCTCGGTGCCGACCCGGAGGTGCGCGTGCTGCACACCCAGCCGGCGCCGCTGACCGTCGTCGTCCGCAGCACCTCCCCGCTCGCCGCGCGCACGACGATCGCGCTGACCGAGCTGCGCGACCTGCCGTTGGCGCTGCCCTCGGCGGCCACCACCAACCGGGCGCTGGTGGACCTGGCCTGCGCCGCCGCGGGCTGCGTGCTGGAGCCGGTCTTCACCTGCGACGTCACCGACGCCGTGCTGGGGTTCGTCCGGGAGGCCGGCGCGGTCGCCGTGCTCGGGCGGGTGTCGCTGCCCCGGCAGCTCGACGGCCTGGTCGCCGTTCCGCTGGAGGGCGCGGAGCTGGCCCGCCGGACGCTGCAGCTCCAGGCCCAGGTCGGCCGGCAGCTGCCCGCCGCCGTCACCCGGGTCGCCGAGGACCTGGTCGCGGCACTACGGCTGACCGCCAGCTGAGCCTGCCGGCGGGTGGCTCAGCCCTGGCCGGCCCGCCGGCGGGGCAGGTGCGCGGGGTGGGTGAACGCGGGGTGGGTGAACCAGCTCCGCAGCGCGACGAACCGGACCACCCCGATCAACCCGGTGACCACGACGACCACCGCGAGGTGCGCCGGCGCCGAGGGCTGGCCGACCAGCCGCCCGAGGCCGGCGAGCGCCAGCGCGGTGGCGGCCAGGCCGGCCGCCGCCAGGCCCCCGCCCTCCAGCTGCGCGGTGAGCCAGCCGACGCGCTCCTCGACGTGGAAGGTCAGCCGGCGGTGCAGCTCGGTGGCCAGCACCGTGGAGGCGATCGACCCCACCGCGTTGGCCAGCTGCACGCCGGTGCCGTCCAGCAGCAGGAAGGCGGCGACGTAGACGACGTTGGACGACCCGCCCACCAGCACGAAGCGGGCGAACGAGGCGCCACCGCCGTCCCCGTTGCGCAGCCGGCGACCGAGCCGCCGCACGGCACCTCCGGCCGGCGTGCGGACGACGTCCGGGGCCGCCTCGCGGTTCGCCGCCGCGGGGTCCGGTCGTGGCCGGGTCGTGCTGGACATGCAGCCTCCACCCTGGGCGGGCACGGTCGTACCCTCCTCCTCCATCGACAGCCGCGCACCCCTACCTGAACGGGGCGCCGGGAGCACCGGCCGCGGACCACTCCAACGGGGTGCGCAACCGGGCTCCGCGCGCTCCGGCGACTACTCTGGGACACGACAGAGAACGTCCCGTGTGCAACTACCTGCTGTGCCGGCTGCGCCGGCGGATCAAGGCGGCACGCCAGATCCCCCCAGCAGAGGTCATGCACGCCACCCGCCTGTCCGGCAACGCGGTCATCCGGTCCGCCGGCCGCGCCTACTTCCCGCTCGCCTTCATCGCCCGGCTGCCGTTCGCCATGATGACCGTCGGGGTGCTCACCCTGGTCGTCGCCGAGCGCGGCTCGGTCACCCTCGGCGGCCTCAACTCCGCCGCCGCCGGCCTCGGGACGGCGTTCGTCGGCCCCCTGCTCGGTGCGGCCGCCGACCGGTTCGGCCAGCGCCGGGTGCTGGTGCCGGTCGGGCTGGCCAACGCGGCCCTGCTGGGCGCGTTCCCGTTCGTCGTCGCCGGCTCCGCCGACGACCTCGTCCTGCTCGCGCTGTCGGTGCTGATCGGCGCCTCCGCGCCGCAGATCGCCCCGATGTCGCGCACCCGGCTGGTCGCCATCATCCGCCGCACCGTCCGCGCCGACCGCCGCGAGCGGGTGCTGGGCAGCACCATGGCGTACGAGTCCGCGGCCGACGAGACGGTGTTCATCGTCGGCCCGTTCCTGGTCGGGCTGCTGGCCACCGCCCTCGCCCCGTGGTTCGCCGTCGCCGGCGCGGCGGTGCTGACGCTGGTCTTCGTCACCTGGTTCGCCGTGCACCCCACCGGCCGGCTGGTGGCCGCCACCTCCGACCAGCCGCACGTCCAGGCCCCCGCCCGGGAGCTCGCCCGGTTCCCGCTGCTCACCGTGGTCACCGGCGCGCTCGGCATCGGTTTCTTCTTCGGCGCCACCCTCACCTCGCTCACCGGGTTCCTCGCCGTCGACGGCGACGGCGACCGGGCCGGGCTGCTCTACGGCGTGATGGGCATCGGCTCGGCCGCCCTGGCGCTGGGCTCCGCGGCGCTGCCGACCCGGTTCAGCCTGCGGGCGCGCTGGCTCGCCTTCGGCACCCTGCTGCTGACCGCGGCGCTGCTCTTCGCGCTCGCCCGGTCGGAGGCGGCGCTGCTGGCGGCGCTGGCGGTGCTGGGCTGCGGCGTGGGACCCACCGTGGTCAGCCAGTACAGCCTCGGCGCGCAGCTGAGCCCGGCCGGCCGCTCGGCGACCACCATGACCATGCTCGGCTCCGCGGTCGTCGTCGGCCAGGCGGTCGCCTCCGCGGTCACCGGCATCGTCACCGACTCGTTCGGCGCGAACACCGCGCTGGCGCTGCCGAGCCTCGCCGCCGCGCTGGTGGTCGCCGCCGCGCTCGCCCACCACGCCGCCGGCCGTCGTCCCCGGCCCGCCTGAGGTCAGCCGGCCGGGGCCCAGCCCAGCGCCGGGCCGAGGTGCCGGGCCATGTCGGTGAGGATCTGCACGTAGTCGCCGTGGGCGAAGCTGAACGGCAGCGCGAACACCACCTCGCGCACCTCGCGGAAACCGGCGTGGGCGTACAGCTGCTCGGCGATCTGCTCCGACGTCCCGATCAGGTCCGGCGCGAACACCATCCGGGCCGGGCCCTGCGGCTCCCGGGTCCGCGGCATCCGGGCCCGCACGTAGGCCTCGTAGCGCGCGACCTGCTCGGCCGAGGCGGAGTCGGTCGGGATCACCACCAGCCCCTGCGACGTCCGGCCCGCCGGGTTGGCCGCGCCGAACGCCCGCAGCTGCGCGGCCTGCTCGGTGGCGAAGTCGCCCGACTCACCCGCGGAGATCACGCTGGAGGTCAGGAAGTTCATCCCCTGCTCCCCCGCCCAGACCGCCGAGCGCATCGACGCCCCGCCGTACCAGAGCCGGTCCGCGAGCCCCGGCGCGTGCGGCTGCACCCGGTCCGACCACTCCTCGACGACCCCTTCCCGGCCACGGAAGGACGCCGCGGGGGAACCGGCGATCAGCCGCCGCAGCCGGGCCACCCGCTCGTAGGAGAAGTCCTCGACCTCGGCGGTGTCCGGGTACAGCGCCGCCTTGACGTCGTCCCAGTGCATCGGCGACCCGACCGACATCCCCGGGTTCAACCGGCCACCGCTCAAGACGTCGACCGTCGCCCAGTCCTCGGCCAGCCGCAGCGGGTTCTCCCAGGCCAGCGGGGTCACCGCGGTGCCGAGCGCGATCCGGGACGTCCGCTGCGTCGCCGCGGCCAGCACCGCCACCGGCGAGCTGATCCCGTACTGCATGTGCCGGTGCCGCAGCCACGCGCTGTCGAAACCCAGCCGCTCCCCCAGCTCGACCACCTGCAGCGTCGACTCGTGCCCCGGCCCGGGATCGGCGCCGTCGAACAGGCCGATGGTCAGGAAACCCAGCTTCTGCAGCGGCTCACCAGGTACGGGCATGCCCCGATCCTCCCAGCGCCGTCCGGGGAGACGCGCAGCACTTCCGGTCAACACCCCGGCGGCGGCGGCCGAGAACGTGAGCATGAGGTCCCGCAACGAAAACCGCGTCGACCCGGCAGGTGCCGAGGGTGAGCTGGAGAGCTGGCTGCACGGCCTGACCGACGGTGAGCCGACGGCCCGGCGGCTGCGCCGTCGGCTCGACGCCGACGGCCCGCGCCACGACGCCACCTGCGCGGTCTGCGAGGGGACGGCGACGGGCAAGATCTACTTCGGGCTGGACGGCGACCTGCACGGTCGGCTCAGCGCCTGACCCCGGTCACGCCGGGACGACGTCCCCGACCTCGGCCCCGGCCCCTACCAGGGAGTCGATCAGCTGGGCCACCGGCTGCGGGCGACCGAACAACCAGCCCTGGGCCAGCGGGCAACCCAGCTCGGTGAGCGTGCGGGCCTGCTCCCGGGTCTCCACCCCCTCCGCGATCAGCGTGAGGTCGACCGCGTCGGCCAGCGCCAGCACGCTGCGCAGCAGCCGCGCCCGCCGGCTGGACGTGGTGATCGTCGCGACGAAGGAGTTGTCCAGCTTCAGGTGGTCGGCCGGCAGCGTGTCCAGCCGGGACAGCGCCGAGTAGCCGGTGCCGAAGTCGTCGATGGCCACCTGCAGCCCGTGCTCCCGGAGCGCGTGCAGGGCCAGCACCGACCGGGCGGACTCCGCCTCCACCAGGCTCTCGGTCACCTCGACCACGGTCCGCTCGGCCGGCCAGCCGGTGCCGGCCAGGGTGGCCAGCACCCGGTCGGGGAAGCCCTCGTCGTCCAGCTCCCGACCCGACACGTTGACGGTCAGGAACAGCTCGCGCCCGGTGGCCGCGCACAGCGCCAGCGCATCCCGGCAGGCCGCCGCCCACACGAACTCCCCCAGCAGCCCGATCAGACCCTCCTGCTCGGCCACCGGCACGAACTCCCCCGGCGGCACGGCGCCCCGCTCGGCCGACGTCCAGCGCACCAGCGCCTCGACCCCGGCGATCTCCCCGTCGGCCAGGGTGACGATCGGCTGCAGGTGCACGCTCAGCCCGCCGTCCCCCGGGGCGGCGAGCGCGGCGGCCAGGTCCCGGGCCAGCGGGCTCTGCCCACCGGTGTCCAGCTCGCTGCGGCCCCGGCCCAGCGACTTGACCCGGTAGAGCGCGGAGTCCGCCCGCCGCATCAACCGCGCCGGCGAGTCGCCGACCTCGAGCTCGGCCACCCCCACCGACGTGCCGATCGCCGGCAGCGCGGCCCGCAGCGCCTCCACGACGTCCAGCGCCGCGGTGCCCCCCAGCCCGGGCAGCAGCAGGGCGAACTCGTCGCCGCCGTGCCGGGCCAGGACCGCGCCCGCGGGCAGCGCCGGCGTCCAGGTGCCGGCCACCGTGCGCAGCATCTCGTCACCGGCCGCGTGCCCGGCGGAGTCGTTGACCGCCTTGAAGTGGTCCAGGTCGAACAGCGCGGCCGACAGCGGCTCGCCGCTGCGCACCGCGACCCGTACCGCCGTCTCCAGCGCCTCGTCGAAGCCGCGCCGGTTGCGCAGCCCGGTGAGCGCGTCCTCGTCGGCGCTGGCGGCCCGCTGCGCCAGCACGCCGATGGCGGCGGCCGAGCCGACCACCAGCAGGCCCAGCACGGCGGCCGGGCCGACGGCCACGTCGCCGCGCGCCGCGATCACCAGGGCGCCGATGACCAGCAGCTCGCCCAGGTAGCCGACCGCCCAGGCCATCGGGAAGAACAGGAAGGAGTCCATCGAGGCGAAGGCCATCAGCGCGAGGACGGCGACCGCGCCGGTGGCCGTGGGCGAGACGTAGCCGAAGACGCCGATGCCGACGGCGCCCAGGGCCAGCAGCACCTGGTAGAAGATCCGTGGCACCCGGTTCCCCCACCGGATCACGGCCAGCCCGACCAGCGTGGTGAACGGCCCGAGCGCGGTCACCGCCGGGTTGATCTGCTCCAGCCCACCGGGAGAGCCCAGCGTCAGCGCCACCGCTGCCAGCCCGCCCAGCGCGGTCAGCAGCCCCGCCGTCCGGGCGACCACCCGCGGGGTCGCCACCTCGGGCGCCATCCCGCTGATCCGCATGCACTCCTGATCGGCGGCAGGGCCGCGGAACTGCAGCGCCCGGCCCCCTAAGGGATGAGGCGGCTCAGCCCGCCAGAGCCAGACCCGCGCGCAGCCGCCGCATGCCCAGCAGCATCCGGGTCTTCACCGTGCCCAGCGGAACCCCGGTGCGCACCGCGATCTCCCGCTGGGTGAGGCCACCCCAGTAGGCCAGCACCAGCGCCTCCCGCTGCACCGCGGACAAGGCCGACAGCGCCGTCCGCGCCCGCGCGTCGTCCACCCGGCCGGCGACGGCGTCGGCGACGTCCCGGTCCGGAGCGTCCTCCAGCGCCCCGGCCAGGGCGTCCAGCCGGCGGCGGTGGCACTCCTCGCGGCGCACCGCGTCCACCGCCTTGTGGTGCACCATCGCCAGGAACCACCGGTCGAACGACCCGCGCGCGGAGTCGAACGCCGCGGGGTTGCGCCAGTAGGCGACGAACGCCTCCTGGACGACGTCCTCGGCCAGCTGCTCGTCGGCCACGATCCGCCTGGCCAGCGCCAGCGCCGGGCGCGTGTACCCCGCCAGCAACGAAGCGAGGGACTCCCCAGCTGCGGAGTCCCCCGGTTCGTTCGCACTGCCCCTCGATGCCGACGTCCGCACGCCCCGAAGCCTGGCACACCATCCGTGCCGACGACGTTCCGGAACCGCCGTGTCGCAGGTCCCGCCCGGGGACGGGCTCAGAACTCCCGCGGGCTGCTCACCAGCTCGGCGGCCGGACGCGGCGCGGGCACCGACGTCGTCCCCCACCTGCCGACCGCGGCCGGCGCGACCATCAGCGCCTCGAGCTCACCGGTGTCCAGGGTGGGCTCGATCAGGTCGGCGGGCTCGGCGACCGGGCGGGCCGGCGGCCGGCGCGCCGCCGGCCGCCTGGCACCGCTCGAGCCGGGTTCGTTCCACAACCGTCGGTTGCTGCCGCATGCCCGGCCCCCGGCGGCGACCGACGGCAGGCCTCCCCCCGGGCCGCCGACCAGCCCGACGGGCACAGGGCCCGGTGACCGTCAGCGCTCCACCGCATTGCGGGTCGGTGAACAACCCCCGTCCCGTGTGCACGGAGTGCGACCACTGGCACCCCGAGATCGCTCGCGCGCTGGCTCTGGCTGGCTCCTTTCGCCGACCACATGCTTCTGAGGTCCGGCCGGTTGACGAGCGCCCCGCCCGGCGGACGCAGCGGACGACGACGTCCTCCCGATCCACCGCCCGATCGAGGAAGGAGGACCCACGTGACCAGGTATTTGCTCCGCCGGCTCGGCACCGCGCTCCTCGTGCTCGTGGCGCTGTCGCTGCTGGCCTTCGGCATGGTGCGCCTCATCCCGGGCGACCCGGCGCTCGCCTACCTGTCGACCGACGACCCGGACCCCGCCCAGCTGACGCAGATCCGCCAGCAGCTCGGCCTCGACCGATCGTGGACCTCGCAGTACCTGAGCTGGCTGGGCGGTGTCCTGCACGGCGACTTCGGCCGCTCGCTGACCCGCCCGACGGAGATCTCCGAGCAGCTCTTCAGCCGGCTGCCGGTCAGCATCGAGCTGTCGGTCCTGGCCGTGCTGATCGCCCTGGTCGCCGGCATCCCGCTCGGCGTCCTCGCGGCCGTCCGCTCCGGCCGGCCGGCCGACCTGGCAGTGCGCGGCAGCTCGTTCCTGCTGCTGTCCATCCCGCCGTTCATCGTCGCCACCGTTGTCCTGCTGGTGAACGCCCAGACGCTGCGGGCCCGGCTGATCGGGTACGTCCCGTTCACCGAGTCGCCGCTGGAGAGCCTCCGGCTGCTCCTGCTGCCGGCGATCATCCTCGCCCTCCCGGTCGGCGCCCTGTTCAGTCGCTACACCCGGGGCGCCGTCGTCGACGCGCTGTCCCAGGACTACGTGCGCACCGCCCGGGCCAAGGGCGCTCCGGTCCGGCGGATCGTCACCGTGCACGCGCTGCGCAACGCGCTGGTGCCGGTGATGACCGTCGTGGGCATCCAACTGGGCGCCCTCATCGGCGGGACGATCGTGATCGAGACGGTGTTCGCACTGCCCGGCATGGGCTCGCTGCTCATCGATGCGATCAACACCAGCGACTACCCGACGATCCAGGGCTGCGTGCTGGTCCTCGGCTTCGTCTACGTGCTGATCAACCTCGCAGTCGACCTGCTCTACCCGCTGGTCGACCCGCGTGTGCGGACGGCGACCCGGTGACCGCCGTCCTCGCACCGACCACCGGGACGCCCCGGGTCCAGCGCCGAGGGTGGCGTCCGCCGAACGCCACGCTGACCATCTCGTCGGTGCTCCTGGTCGTCCTGCTGGTCCTGGCGTTCGCGGTGGGCACGCTGAGCCCCTACGACGTCAACGCCCTCGGGGACGCCCCGCTGCAGGGCCCGTCCGGCAGCCACTGGTTCGGCACCGACAACCTGGGCCGGGACGTCTTCACCCGGGTGGCGGTGGCGACCCGGTACGGCCTGCTCATCTCCCTGCTGTCGACGCTCGGCGCCGCGGTCGCGGGCACCCTGATCGGGGTCTTCGCCGGCTACCTGGGCGGCTGGTTCGACCAGCTGTCCATGCGGCTGGTCGACATCCTGCTCGCCGTCCCGGCCATCCTGCTGGCGCTCGTCGTGCGGGTGATCGTGGGCCCGGGTCTGTGGCCGCTGGTCATTGCCCTGGCCATCATCTTCACGCCCACCTTCGCCCGGGTGATGCGGGCACCCGCGCTCGTGCTGCGCGATCGCGAGTTCGTTCTCGCCGCACAGGTCAACGGGGTGCGCGCGGCCGGGATCACCCTGCGCCACGTGCTGCCGAACGCCGTCACCCCGCTGCTGGTCAACGTGGCCAACACCGCGTCGGTGGCCGTGCTGCTGGAGGCGAGCCTGAGCTACCTCGGGCAAGGCGTGCAGCCGCCGGACCCCAGCGCCGGACGGATGATCAACGAGTCACAGCGCTTCCTGCAGGAGCAGCCGATGCTGCTCATCGGCCCGGCACTGCTGATCGTGCTGATGACGGTCGCCTGGAACCTGCTCGCCGACGGGCTGCAGGAGCGCCTCTCCCCGCGCCGGAGCCAGTTGCAGGTGCCGACCTCCCGGCGTCAGCGCACGGCCGTGATCCGGGCGGCAGCGACCCGGGCCGGCGCCGCCCGGGGCAGCACCGCCACCGGGCCGTCAGCCCCTGCCGCGGACCAGCCCCCCGGCCACCAGCCGACACCGCCTGCGGGCACCGGCGCCACCGCCCACCTTTCCGCACCGAGTGAAGGAGAACGACCGTGAAGTCGAGTTCGCGCATCGTGGGGGCGGTGGTCCTCGCCGCCGGTCTGACCCTGACCGGCTGTAGTGGGGGCGGGGGCAGCGCCGGTGGAGCCGCCGCGGACGGCACGCCGGTGCCCGGCGGCACGCTGGTGTACGGCACCGACGTGCAGCCCCAGGCCGGCGGGCTGGACCCCTACGTGTTCGTGGGGTTCGCCAACCAGAACGTCGTCGACCAGATCTACGAGCCGCTGCTGACCAAGGACGACGACGGCGAGATCCAACCGCTGCTGGCCAGCTCCTACGAGCAGGTCGATGAGACCACCTACCGGTTCGTGCTGCGCGACGGGGTGACCTTCTCCGACGGCACCCCGCTCACCGCCGACGACGTGGTCTTCTCCTACGAGACCATGAAGGCCTCCGGCGCGACCCAGAAGCCGCTGCTCACCACGCTGGACACGGTCACGGCGATCGACGACTCGACCATCCAGATGACGTTGTCGCAACCCAGCGGCGCCTTCCTCAACCTGGTCAGCGACTCGGGCTCGGCCTACATCGTCAGCCGGGCCTGGTACACCGACACCTCCCCCGAGGACCGCCAGCGGACCGCGCTGGGCACCGGCCCGTTCGTGCTGGACCAGTGGCAGGACAACGTCTCGATCTCGCTGGTGAAGAACACCGGGTACTGGGACTCCCCCAAGCCCTACTTGGACGGCGTCACCTTCGAGATCGTCCCCGACGAGCAGGCACGCTTCGCCCTCCTGCAGCAGGGCAGCGCCGACGCGGTGTGGCTGCGCGACGCCAGCCTCGCCGCGGACGCCGAGGTCCAGGGGTTCACCACCGGCACCAACGCCGCGACCCGCGGCATCAACCTGTACCTCAACTCGCAGAGCGGCCCGCTGGCCGACGAGCGGGTGCGGCAGGCGATGTCCATGGGCATCGACCGGGACTCGATCATCGCCCTGGCGGCCAACGGCAACGGGCAGCCGACCCTCGTCGCACCCTCCGGGGACCCAGCCGCGCTGGCACCGGACGGCGACACCTCCAACTACACCCGGGACGTCGCCGCCGCGAAGGCGCTGCTGACCCAGACCGACGACCCCACGCCGACCATCACGCTCACCTACGCCAGCGACGCCTCCTTCGCCCTGGACGTGCCGACGTACGAGGTCATGCAGCAGCAGCTCAAGGATGTGGGCATCGACCTGCAGCTTCAGGCCCTGGCCTGGTCCGACGTCCTGGCCCGGTACGCCACCGGCAACTACACCGACATGCTCGCCGTCCCCGGCGTCTACCGACCCGACGTCTCCGCGTACTTCACCAGCTTCCTCAGCCCCGGTGCCGCCGCGAACAAGGTGGCCGCCGAGCCGGCCGCCGAGGCGGCCGACCTGCTCGCCACCCTGCAGGGCACCGTCGATCCCGATGCCCGCGAGCAGGCCCTGGCCGACCTGGAGGACTACGTCGCCGAGCAGGCCCTGTTGCTGGTCCCCTACACGCAGGCCCAGCGGCAGGAGATGTGGTCCGAGGACGTCCACGGCTACACCGCAGACCCCTACACCCTGCGCATCCACCTGAAGGACGCATGGCTGTCCGAATGAGCGCACCGAGCCGAGCCGCCGCCGATCAGGAGACCGCCCCCGGCGCACCCCCGAGGGACCCGCTGGATGTGCAGAACCTGTCGATCCGCTACGGCGATGACGCCCCCGCGGTGTCCGGGGTCGACCTGCGGGTGGGCCCCGGGCAGATCGTCGGGGTCATCGGGGAGAGCGGCTGCGGGAAGTCCAGCGTCGCGCTCGCCGTGCTCGGCCTCCTCCCGCCGGCCGCCACCGTGACGGCCGATCGGATGGACGTCGTTGGCCACGACGTCCTGGACGCCGACGAGCGGACGCTGAACGCCATCCGCGGCAAGGACGCCGCCATGGTGTTCCAGGAGCCGATGACCGCGCTCAACCCGGTCATGCGGGTCGGCGCCCAGATCGCCGAGGTGCTGCTCATCCACCGCCTCGCGGACCGGGCCACCGCCCGCGCGCGGGCGGTGGAGCTGCTGGAGCTGGTCCAGGTGCCGGAGCCGGAGCTGCGGGTGAAGCAGTTCCCGCACCAGCTCTCCGGAGGCATGCGCCAGCGGGTGGTGATCGCGATGGCGATGGCAGCCGACCCTCGGCTGCTGGTGGCCGACGAGCCCACCACAGCCCTGGACGTCACGGTCCAGGCGCAGATCCTCGACATCATCCACGGGCTGCGCCGTCGAACCGGCATGGGCGTGCTGTTCATCAGCCACGACCTCGGCGTCATCGCCCGCACCTGCGACCGGGTGGTGGTGATGTACGCCGGCCAGGTGGTGGAGGAAGGGGTTCCTGCAGACGTCCTGCGCGCGCCCCGCCACCCGTACACCAGCGCCCTGCTGGCCAGCATCCCGCGGGCAGCCGTGCCGCCGCGGGAGGAGCTGCCGGCCATCGCCGGCACGCTGTCCGCCGAGGATCGCGCCCGGGCGGGGTGCCGGTTCCTCACCCGCTGCCCCTTCGCCCTCGAGGGGTGCGCCCAGCCCCAGCCGCTGCTCAGCGAGGCCGGCAGCGCAGTGCGCTGCTGGCGGTCGGCCGACCTGCACGACGCACTGAGCCGAGAGACGGGTGTCCCCGCATGACCACCGCGACGCCACCGCCCACCGCCGACCGGCCCGAGGACCTGCTGCTGCGCTTCGAGGGCGTCCAGCAGCACTTCGGCCACGGCGGCCGCACAGTGCGGGCCCTGGCCGGGGTCGACCTCGACGTGCGCCGGGGCGAGACCCTCGGCGTCGTCGGTGAATCCGGCTGCGGCAAGAGCACCCTGGCCCGGTCGGCGCTCCTGCTGCGCCGTCCCGACGCCGGACGGGTGGTGTTCGACGGCGCGGACACCACCTCGTTCCGGGGCCGCGCCCTGCGGACGCACCGCCGCCGCGCCCAGATGGTGTACCAGGACCCCAACGACTCCCTGGACCCCCGCTACCCGGTCGCCCGCTCGGTGATGGAGCCGCTGCTGGCCGCGGGCATGGGCCGCCGGGAGGCGCGGGACCGGGCACGCGAGGTGATGATCGAGGTCGGTGTCGACCCACGGTCCCTGGACCGGCACCCGCACGAGTTCTCCGGGGGGCAGCGCCAGCGCATCGGCATCGCCCGGGCCATCGCCCCGCGGCCGGAGCTCGTCGTCCTCGACGAGCCGACCAGCGCCCTGGACGTGTCGATCCAGGCGCAGATCTTGAACCTGCTGCTAGACCTGCAGCAGCGCGAATCGCTGACCTACGTGTTCATCTCGCACAACCTGGGTGTCGTGCGCCACCTGGCCCAACGGGTCGCGGTGATGTACCTGGGGCGGGTCGTCGAGGTCGGCGATGCCCGGGAGGTGCTGGCCCACCCGCGGCACCCGTACACGATGGCGCTGCTGTCCGCGGTGCCCGAGCCCGACGACGTCGCCCGCGAGCGGATCGTCCTGGGCGGTGACCCGCCCAGCCCGACCGTGGTGCACCCCGGGTGCCTGTTCGTGTCCCGCTGCTGGATGGCGCAGGACGTCTGCCGCACCACCCCACCGCCGCTGCTGGACCGCACCGGCTCCGCAGGCCGGCAGCTGTCGGCCTGCCATTTCGCCGATCGGGTCGCCCCGCCAGCCGCCGTCCTCGCCTGATCCGCCGCAGCAACGCACTGGAGGAACCACCGTGACCGACCTGCCAGACCCCGGCGAGCTCGTCGTCTACCCCGCACGGCTGGTGCGCACCCTGGACCCGTCCCGGCCGACCGCCGATGCGATCGCCGTGCGGGGCACCCGCATCCGGGCGGTCGGCTCGCTCGACGAGCTGGCCCAGCTGGGGCCGGCCCGCCAGGACGACCGGTACGCCGACTCGGTGCTCGTGCCCGGTTTCGTGGAGGCGCACAGCCACGTGTCCAGCGGTCAGATGTGGGACCACCTCTACGTGGGCTGGTACCAGCGCAGCGACCCCGGCGGGCGGATCTGGCCCGGCTGCCAGAGCATCGAGGACGTCGTCTCCCGGATGCGCGCGGCCGAGCGTGCCCTCGGCGACCCCGACGAACCGTTGGTGGCATGGGGGCTGGACCCGGTCTACTTCCCCGGCGAGCGCATGGTGGGGCGCCACCTGGACCTGGTCAGCGCCACCCGACCGATCCTGGTGCTGCACGCCAACGCCCACCTCATGACGGTCAACTCGGCCATGCTGCGCGCCAACGGGATCGACCGGCACACCAGCGTGGTCGGGGTGGCCACCGGCCCGGACGGCGAACCGGACGGCGAGCTGCGGGAGTTCGCCGCGATGGGGCTCATCCGTTCGATCCCCAGCCCGATGCGGACCGAGCTTCGGGCGGCCACGCTGCACGCCTTCGCCGCCGACGCCCGCAACCACGGCGCCACCACGGTCGTCGACCTCGGCAGCACCTACCTGATGGACGACGACGCGGTCGGACTGCTGCGCTCCACCGTGGATTCCGAGGACTTCCCCGCCCGGCTGTCGGCCTTCCACTGGGGCCTGGGCATGGGCGGGACCACCGCGGTCGACGAGGCGGCGGCCCGGCTGAGCGAGTTGCGGGCCACGAGCAGCGAGAAGCTTCAGCTGGGCCACGTGAAAATGGTCCTGGACGGGTCGATCCAGGGCTTCACCGCTCGGTTGCAGCCTCCCGGCTACCTGGCCGACGACCGCGTCGGCATCTGGATCGCCGACCCGGGGCAGTTCCACGACGCCTTCCTCACGTACCACCGCGCGGGGCTCACCATCCACGTCCACTGCAACGGCGACGAGGCGACCGAGCTGTTCCTTGACACCCTGGAGCGGGTGCTCGCCGTCGCCCCGCGCTGGGACCACCGGCACACGGTGACCCACTCCCAGCTCTCGACGCCGGCCCAGTACCGCCGGATGGCCGCGCTGGGCGCCTGCGCCAACATCTTCAGCAACCACCTCTGGTATTGGGGTGACCAGCACGCGGACACGATCCTCGGGGTGGACCGGGCCAGCCGGATGGACGCCGCCGCCACCGCCCTGCGGTGCGGGGTGCCGATCTCGCTGCACTGCGACACCCCGGTCACCCCGCTCGACCCGCTGGCGACCGCCACCTACGCCGCCACCCGCACGACCCCCAGCGGCCGGGTGCTGGGCGCCGAGGAGCGGATCAGCGTCGAGCAGGCCGTGCACGCCATCACCCTCGGCGGGGCGCACCTGCTGAAGCTGGACCACCTGGTCGGTTCACTCGAAGCCGGCAAGCTGGCCGATCTGGCGGTCCTGGAGGCCGATCCATTCACCGCCGACGCGCCGGACCTCAAGCACATCGGCGTCCGGGGCACCGTCGTGGGCGGCGCCCACTTCCCCGCGGGAGCCGGCGGGTGAGCGAGCGGGCCGTCCCCCTCACCGTGCTCGGTGGCTACCTGGGGGCCGGCAAGACCACGCTGCTCAACCGGCTGCTCAGCGGTGACCACGGTCGACGGGTGGCCGTGGTCGTCAACGACTTCGGTTCCGTCGACGTGGACGCTGACCTCGTCCGCGCCCGTCACGGGGACACCGTGGAACTCAGCAACGGCTGCGTGTGCTGCAGCCTGACCGACGGGATGGCCGAGGTCGTGCGCCGCCTCTCCGTGCACGAACCGCCGCCGGATGCGGTGGTCGTGGAGGTCAGCGGTGTGGGCGACCCCGCCGCGGTCGCCACCTGGGGAGACCACCCCGGCTTCCGCCGCGGGCCGGTGGTGGTCGCCGCGGACCTGCTCGACGTCCGGCGCCGAGCCGCCGATCGGTGGGTCGGGGACACCGTGCGGCAGCAGCTGGCGGCCGCCGACGTGATCGCGCTCACCAAGGCCGACCTGGTCGACACCGCCACGGCCGAGGCGACGCGCAGCTGGCTGGCCGGCCTCGCCCCGCGGGCCCGGCTGGCGGACGCCGGCACGGCAGCCGCACTGCTGCTCGGCGACCGGCCGAGCCCGGCCCCGCCGGCCGGCGCCGACGGCACCCCTGCCGGGCACCCCACCCACCGGACCTGGTCGGCGACCGGTGACCGGCCGGTGGACACCACCGCGCTGCGGCGCCTGCTCGGCAGCCTGCCCGGGCCGGTCGTCCGCGCGAAGGGCGTGCTCCGCACCGCCGAGGCCCCCGACCGGCGCACCGTCGTCCAGCTCGCGGCAGGTCGCCTCGAGCTGCACGACGACGGGCCGTGGGTCGACGCCACCGCACCCAGCCGGCTGGTGGTCATCGCCCGCCCCGGTGCCGACGACCTGGACCTGGCGCCGGAGCTGTCCCGGCTGCTCGGCGCCCCCGACGTCCCGTCCTGACCCGCACCCCGCAGAGAGGTACCCATGCCCATCCCCACCGACGCCGCCGGCCGCCGCACCTACGACCTGGACCGAGCACACGTCTTCCACTCCTGGTCCGCGCAGCGGCACCTCGACCCGCTGGTCCTGGCCTCGGCCGCCGGCTCCTACGTCACCGACGCCGACGGCAAGCGCTACCTGGACTTCTCCTCCCAGCTGGTGAACACCAACATCGGGCACCAGCACCCGGCGGTCGTCGCAGCGATCAAGGAGCAGGCCGACGTGCTGTGCACCATCGCCCCGGCCCATGCCAACGACAAGCGGAGCGAGGCGGCCCGGCTGGTGGCCGAGCTCGCCCCCGACGGCATGGACCACGTCTTCTTCACCAGCGGCGGCGCCGACTCGATCGAGAACGCCGTACGGATGGCCCGGCTGCACACCGGCCGCACGAAGGTGCTCGCGGCCTACCGCTCGTACCACGGGTCGACCCAGACGGCGATCAACCTGACCGGTGACCACCGCCGCTGGCCGAGCGAGGGCGGCAGCGCCGGGATCGTGCACTTCTTCGGTCCGTTCCTCTACCGCTCGGCGTTCTCGGCCACCACCGAGGCCGAGGAGTGCGCACGTGCCCTGGCACACCTGGAGCAGGTGATCGCCTTCGAGGGGCCGCAGACGATCGCGGCCATCGTGCTGGAGACGGTCCCCGGCACCGCCGGGATCATGCCTCCGCCAGCGGGCTACCTCCCCGGGGTGCGGGCGCTGTGCGACCGTGCCGGCATCGCGCTGGTGCTCGACGAGGTCATGGCCGGCTTCGGCCGCACCGGGGCCTGGTTCGCCCTCGACCACTACGGGGTCACCCCGGACCTGATCGCGTTCGCCAAGGGGGTCAACTCCGGCTACGTACCGCTGGGCGGTGTGGTGGTCGGGAACGCCGTGTACGAGAGCTTCGCCGATCGGCCCTACCCGGGCGGGTTGACCTACTCCGGCCACCCGCTGGCCTGCGCCGCGGCGGTCGCGACGATCACCGCGATGCGCAGCGAGCGGGTCGTGGAGAACGCCGCGATGATCGGGGAGACCGTGCTGGGTCCGGGCCTGCGCGAGTTGGCCGAACGCCACCCGTCCATCGGCGACGTGCGCGGGCTGGGCGTGTTCTGGGCCCTGGACCTGGTCGCCGACCGGGAGACGCGGGAACCGCTGGCCCCCTACGGCGGCACCTCCGCAGCGCTGGGAGCGGTGATGGCGACCGCCCGGGACGCCGGGCTGCTGCTGTTCAACAACTACCACCGGGTGCACGTCGTACCCCCGTGCACGGTGAGCGCGGAAGAGGTGAAGGAAGGGCTGACCGTGCTGGACGCCGTCCTGGACGTCGCCGACGAGCACGTCGTGTCCGCCTGACCCGCACCGCCGGCGGGACGGCCCGGTCG
>Ga0210040_10001163_pt1 | contig 40704 bp, 36 predicted proteins | sample CryGeyCG12114_NA_FD_185462 | JGI IMG/M metagenome (GOLD analysis project Ga0210040, IMG submission 185462) | Groundwater microbial communities from aquifer - Crystal Geyser CG19_WC_8/21/14_NA (SPAdes) (version 2) | ecosystem: Environmental > Aquatic > Deep subsurface > Groundwater | place: USA... | reverse complement strand
ACGGAGACAGCCTCGCCGAGCACGGGTTCGATAGTGCTATTTGGCATTGACTTTTAAGCACGCTGTTGAGTTCTCAAACTTCGCTCGCACACCGCACCGACCCATACAGACCGGCTTGGGGCAACTCATAAAACATTACCCGATCCTCGTCGGCGGATCAAATCCGCCTCCTCGAACCCCTCGAGCTGGAGTCTCCACCCTGCTCTCCCGAAGGACGCGCAGAACCAGAGACCGTTCGCTCGTGGTATCCCCCGGCTGGCCGCACCCGCAGGTGTGTCCTTGATCCGAAGGGGATGCCCCTACTGTAGCGGAACGGGTGAACAACGCAAGCCGGTGTGCGAACTTCTTCCGACGCACCGACGTCGACCACGGCCCCGAGGGGCTGGACCCTCGTCCTCGGCGCGGTTTCCCGCGCCTGGCTCGTCCCCCGACCCGGTCCGCCACAACGGCCCCCTGGGGTGCACCCCCGACCACCGGGCCTCGGTCCACCCGCGGGCCCAGCCAGGAGATGTCGCGCTCCCCCGACGGATGACCCGCCCGAGGCGTACGAGGATCTGCTCGACCGACCGTCCTCGCCCGGAGGAGCCCGTCGCACCCGGAAGGCCTCCTCCAGCGAGCGTCGGCTCATCTCGAGCAGCTCCGGACGCAGCGGCTCCAGCCCGAGGAGCCTGTCCCTCTCCAGGGACCTCCCCACCAGGACGCCCACCCCGGGGCTTCGTCCCCCTGGGCCTGAGCCGGCCAGGGGTGGGCCGGGGGTGCCCGTCGTGCACGCAGAACCCACGGGTTCTGACCGTCCGGGTTCCCGGTGCCGTGGACGCTCTCTGCTGATGGACGAGGTCCACCTTCCGCCGCCGGCCCACGTTGCACGGTGCTCTGTCAGGTGCAGGCCGGCTGCAGGTCGCACCCTGCCGGCACCCCGCTCGTTCGCCCGGCTCTCGTTGGCACGGTTCTCGTCAGCCCGAGCCCTGTGGCCCCCGAGCCTCGTCGCCCGCAATCGAGCGTCACCCGCCGGTCCCGGCACCTCGCGACGACCCCATCTCGTGCGGGCACGGACCTCCGACGCCAGACACGCACGGATCACCCGCGCCGAGTCATCCAGCTCCTGAGCCCGGCGGTTCGAGCGCGCCCGCTCTCAGAGGTGTCGCAGGCGCCGCTGTCAGCGTGACAGATCGTGCGCCCGTACCGGACGGGTATGCGCGAGTCGCCGCTGCGGTCGGAACGGCGCAGGAGGAGCCCGGTCAGACGGTCCGGCTGACCACCGTGTCGCAGAGCTCCTGCAGAGAGGCACGCGCGGGGCCGCCGGGGAGCCCGTCGAGGAGCAGCCGCGCCGACTCGGCCCGGTGGCGGACGTCGGCGCGGGCCTCGTCGATGCTGCGGTGCCGGCGGAGGAGGTCGAGCGCCTCGGCCAGGTCGTCGTCCGAGGTGAGGTCGGAGTCGAGGAGCGTCAGCAGCCTCGCGTCTGCCGGGTCGGTCGACGTACGGGCGAGCAGGGTGGGCAGCGTCGGGATGCCTTCCCGCAGGTCGGTGCCCGGCGTCTTGCCCGTCTCGTCGCTGGTGATGTCGATGATGTCGTCGCTCAGCTGGAAGACGACGCCGATCTGCTCGCCGAACTCGGCCATGATCTGCTGCTCGGCCGAGCTGGCCCCCGCGAGCTTGGCGCCGAACAACGCAGAGGTCGCGATGAGCGAGCCCGTCTTGTCCGACACCACCTGCAGGTAGTGGTGCAGCCGGTTCTGTCCCTGCGCGGGACCGACGGTCTCGGCGATCTGGCCCTGCACGAGCCGTGCGAAGGTCCGGGCCTGCAACCGCACGAACTCGGGTCCCAGGTCGACGACGAGATCGGACGCCCGCGCGAAGAGCAGGTCACCGACGAGGATCGCGACCGTGTTGCCCCAGCGGGCGTTGGCACTCACCGCACCCCGCCGCAGGCCCGCCTCGTCCATCACGTCGTCGTGGTAGAGGCTCGCGACGTGGGTCAGCTCGACGACGACGGCTGCCCGCTCCACGTCCGCGTCGACCGAGGCCGGCCCGAGGTGGGAGGCGAGCACGACCAGCAGCGGGCGGAACCGCTTGCCGCCGGCGAGGATGACGTGCTGCGCGGCCTCGCGGACCATGGGGCTGTCCGCCTCGGCCGCCTGGAGCAACGCCACCTCGACGCGGTCGAGCTGGTCGCGGACCACGGACTCGAACACCGGGTCCCGGGTCTCACTCGCGAGCACGTCACTCCTTCAGGGGCCCGGCACTCTCCGGACGCGTCCAGGGTACGGGCAGGGCCAACGGTGGTCAGCGGACGAATTCGCTCGCCTGCTGGGCCAGGGTCAGCAGCGGACCGGGGTAGATGCCGAACACGACCGTCGCCGCGACGCCCACACCCACCGCCAGCAGGGTGGTCCAGCCGGGCCGGACGACCTCGGCCGCCACCACGTCGGTCGCGTCGACCTGCGGGTCGGTGAAGAACATCAGGACGATCACCCGGATGTAGAAGAACGCGGCGATGACGCTGATGACCACGGCCACGACGACGAGCCAGTGCAGCCCCCCGCTCCAGGCGGCGGCGAACACCGACCACTTGCCGATGAAGCCGCTGGTGAGCGGGATCCCGGCAAAGCTGAGCAGGAACACCGAGAAGACCAGAGCGGCGAGCGGCGAGCGCCGCCCCAGGCCCACCCAGCTCGACAGCTGCGTCGCCTCGCCGGTGGTGTCGCGCACCATCGTGACCAGGGCGAACGCACCGATCGTCGCCGCCCCGTACGCGACCAGGTAGAACATCACCGAGGAGACGCTGGTCAGTGCGCCCTCCCGGGCCCCGGTGACCGCCTGCGAGGCCCCCACGAAGGCGGTGAGGATGAACCCCGCGTGCGCGATGGAGCTGTACGCGAGCATCCGCTTCACGTCGGTCTGGGTGATCGCGAGGATGGAACCCACGGCCATGGTGGCCACGGCGACCACGGCCATCATCGGCTGCCAGTCCCACCGGTCCGCGCCCAGGCCCACGTAGAAGACCCGCATCAGGGCGCCGATCGCGGCGATCTTGGTGCAGGACGCCATGAAGGCCGTGACGGGGGTCGGGGCTCCGGTGTAGACGTCCGGGGTCCAGGAGTGGAACGGGACCGCGCCGAACTTGAACAGCAGCCCGACCGCCATCAGCCCCATGCCGGCGAGCAGCAGCCCGGTGCCCTGCGGTCCCGTGCCGGTGACGCCGTTGCGGATGGCGTCGTCGATGCCCGACAGCAGGAACGAGCCGGAGTAGCCGTAGAGCAGCGCCGCGCCGTAGAGGAAGAAGGCGGACGACAGGGAGCCGAGCAGGAAGTACTTGAGCGCCGCCTCCTGGGAGAGCAGCCGGCGCCGGCGGGCCAGCCCGCAGAGCAGGTAGAGCGGCAGCGAGAGGATCTCCAGCGCCACGAACATGGTGATGAGGTCGTTCGCCGCGGGGAAGAGCATCATCCCGGACAGCGCGAACAGCGCCAGCGGGAGGACCTCGGTGTGCTCGCGGCGGGCCTCGATCGCCTCGCGCTCGTCCAGCGTCCCCGGCACGGCCGCGGCCATCGGGGCGAAGGCGCTGACCCCGGCCGTCACCTTGCGCTCGGCGAACATGCCGAAGGAGACGGCGCCGAAGACCAGCAGGATCGTCCAGATGAACGAGGTGGGCCCGTCCACCGCCACCGAGGCGACACCGACGACGACGTCGCCGCCGGCCGACCAGTTGAGCAGGGTGACGACCAGGGCCACGGCCACCGCGAGGAGGGCGATGAGGATCTGCGCCGCGCGGCGCAGGTCGCGCGGGACGACGGCCTCGGCGAGCACGCCCAGGCAGGCGGCGGCGAAGACGATGATGAACGGCAGCAGCAGCGCGTAGCCGATCGTCGGAGCGGCGATGGTGCCCACTATCGGGTTCCTCCCACGATGGGGGCGGGGTCGCTGACGCCCACCGAGTTCTGGAGCAGCGTGGTCGACGGCTCGATCAGCGCGAGCAGCGGCTTGGGGTAGACGCCCAGCACGAGGATGAGCACGACCAGGGGCGCGATGGCGAGCCGCTCGCGGCCGGTCACCTCGGTGACCGTCTCGGCCACCGCGGGGGTCACCGGTCCGGTCATCGTGCGCTGGTAGGTCACCAGGATGTAGAGCGCCGCGAGCACGATCGCCAGGGTGGCGACGGCCGCGTACGCCGGGTGCTTGCCGAAGGTCCCGGCCAGCACCATGAACTCCGAGACGAAGCTGGACAGCCCGGGCAGCGACAGCGTCGACAGACCGGCGAACAGCAGCAGCCCGGCGGCGACCGGCGCCACCTTCTGCACCCCGCCGAAGTCGTCGATGTTCGCCGACCCGCGGCGCTTGACCAGGTAGCCCGCCACCAGGAACAGCGCTGCCGTCGAGAGCCCGTGGTTGAGCATGTAGAACGTCGAGCCCGTGAGGGTCTGGCGCGTCAGCACGAAGATGCCCAGCACGATGAACCCGAAGTGGCTGATCGAGGTGTAGGCGACGAAGCGCATGAGGTTCTTGGAGCCGATGGCCAGGATCGCGCCGTAGATGATCGACACGACCGCCAGCACGATGACCACCGGGGTCGCCCACTGGCTGGCCTCGGGGAACAGTCCCAGGCAGAACCGGATCATCCCGAAGGTGCCGATCTTGTCCATGACCCCGACCATCATCGTGGCACCACCGGGGCTGGACTGCTCGGCGGCGTCGGGCAGCCAGGTGTGCAGCGGGACGAGCGGCGCCTTGATGGCGAAGGCGAACATGAAGCCGATGAACAGCCAGCGCTCCTGCCCGGTGCCCAGGGTCAGGCCGCTGAGGTCGGACAGCAGGTAGCTCGGTGTCCCCACCTGCGCAGAGGCGACGTAGAGCCCGATGATCGAGGCGAGCATCACGAAGCCGCCGAGCAGCCCGAAGATCAGGAACTTGGCCGCCGCGTACGAGCGACGGGCGCCGGGCCCGAAGCCGCCGATGAGGAAGTACATCGGGATGAGAACGACCTCGAAGAAGACGTAGAACAGGAAGACGTCGGTGGCGAGGAAGAGGTACAGCGCGCAGGTCTGGACCGCCAGCACGAGGGCGTAGAAGACCTTGCTGTCGTAGCGGGCCCGCTCGCCGGCCGGCCGTACGGCCCTGGCCGCAACCTCGCCCGAGGAGAGACCATCCCCCTGACCCCCCGGGACAGCGACGCGGTCGTAGTCGCCCCAGGTGGCCAGCACGACGACGGGCGTGACGATCGAGGCGAGCAGCACGAGGGTGGCGCCGATCCCGTCGAGCCCGAGGGCGTAGTGCGCCCCGAGCGGACGGATCCACACGGCGTCCTCGCCGAGCTGCATCCCGCCCCCGCCCCGGAGACCGACGGTGAGCACGACGGCGACGGCCACCGTGATCAGCGAGGTGATCAGCGCCACGACCTTGGCGGCGCGGCTGCCGGCGAGCAGGACGACGACCGCGCCGAGCGTCGGCAGCAGGGCCAGGACGGTGAGCCAGGGGACCTGAGAGGTGTTCATGTCTGCGTCCTCTCTCAGCCCAGCCGGCCGAGCAGGATGATGGCGCCGACCACGGCCGCGCCGGCGGTCATGGTGAGCGCGTACGAGCGCACGAAGCCGTTCTGCACGCGCCGCAGGCGTCCGGAGAAACCGTTGATCACCGTGCCCGTCCCGTTGGCGATGCCGTCCACCACGCCCGCGTCGAACCGGGTGATGTCCTGGGTCATCCGGATGCCCGGCCGCATGAAGACCGCCTCGTTGAAGGCGTCGCCGTACAGGTCGCGACGACCGGCGCGTACGAAGGGCGAGCGCGTCGCGGGCTGCACGTCGGCGATGGTCCGGCGCGGTCCGAAGAAGGCGAAGCTGACGGCGACGCCGGCCAGCACGACCACCATGGTGACGACGCCGACCGGCGTCACATGGATCAGGCCCTCGGCCTCCGCCTCGCCCTGCACGGCCGGGTCGAGCCACTCGGTGATCCAGCCGTTGAGCACGAGACCCCCGACGACCGACGCGGCACCCAGGATGATCAGCGGGATCGTCATGACCAGCGGGGACTCGTGCGGGTGCACTCCTGGGCGCCAGCGCTTCTGCCCCGCGAAGGTCATCAGCATCAGCCGGGTCATGTAGAAGGCGGTGACGCCCGCGCCGATCAGCGCGCACGTGCCGGCGACCGGGCTCGCGTGGAACGCGGCCTCGATGATGTGGTCCTTGGAGTAGAAGCCGGCGAAGAAGGGGAAGCCGATGATCGCCAGGTAGCCGGCGGCGAAGGTCGCGAAGGTGATCGGCAGCGCGCGGGCCAGGGCCCCGTAGTGCCGCATGTCGACGTCGTCGTCCATCGCGTGCATGACCGAGCCGGCGCCCAGGAACATGTTGGCCTTGAAGAAGCCGTGGGTCAGCAGGTGGAAGATCGCGAACGCGTAGCCGGCCGGGCCGATGCCCGCAGCCAGCATCATGTAGCCGATCTGGCTCATCGTGGAGCCGGCCAGGACCTTCTTGATGTCGTCCTTGGCGCAGCCGATCCAGGCGCCGAAGAGCAGCGTGACGGTGCCGACGATCACGACCGCCTCGCTGGCCGCGGGGGCGTGGATGAAGATCGCGTGGCTGCGGACGACGAGGTAGACCCCGGCGGTGACCATCGTCGCCGCGTGGATGAGCGCCGACACGGGGGTCGGGCCCTCCATGGCGTCGAGCAGCCAGGACTGCAGCGGCACCTGGGCCGACTTGCCGCAGGCGCCGAGCAGGAGCAGGAGCCCGAGGACGGTGGTCAGCGGCACGCTCAGCGCACCCACGCCCGCGTTGACGTCGACGAAGGCCGACGACCCGAAGGCCGCGAGCATCAGCATCACGGCCAGGGACATGCCCAGGTCGCCGACGCGGTTGACCACGAACGCCTTCTTGGCCGCGGTCGCCGCGCTGGGCCGCTCCTGCCAGAAGCCGATGAGCAGGTAGGACGCGAGGCCCACGCCCTCCCAGCCGACGAACAGCACGAGGTAGTTGTCGGCCAGGACGAGCAGCAGCATCGACGCGACGAAGAGGTTCAGGAACCCGAAGAAGCGGCGCCGGCGCGGGTCCTGCGCCATGTAGCCGATCGAGTAGACGTGGATCAGGCTGCCCACGCCGGTGATCAGCAGCACGAAGACGATCGAGAGCTGGTCGAGCTGCAGCCCCACGCCGATGCGCCAGGCGCCGGAGCTGATCCAGTCGTACAGCGGGACGCTGACCGCCCGGGACGCCTCGTCGCGGCCGAGCAGGGCGGCGAAGTACGCCACCCCCAGGGCGAACGACACGATCGGCGCCAGCGTGCCGAGGTAGTGGCCCCAGCGGTCGCCGGCGCGTCCGATCAGCAGCAGCACCGCGGCGCTGGCCGCTGGCACGGCGATGAGCAGCCAGGCCAGGGTGAAGAGGCCCGTCCCCAGGACAGGCGTCACTGTTTCCACGAAGGTCCAGGCCTTTCAGATGTCGTGATGTCGAGGTGGCCTACCGCCTGGCGGCGTTCAGGTGCGTGCAACGCAAGGCCGACGAGTGAGGGATACCGGGCGTATCTCGATCGAGGAGAACGCAGCGAGGCGCGTGCCTGGGCGTCGCCAGGCGCTGGGACATCTCGGCATCGCGGCATCAGAACTTCAGCAGGTTGGCGTCGTCGATGGAGGCCGACCGCCGGGTCCGGAAGATGGTGACGATGATCGCCAGCCCCACCACGACCTCGGCAGCGGCCACCACCATGACGAAGAAGGCGGCGATCTGCCCGTCCAACGCGCCGTTCTTGTGCGAGAAGGCGACCAGCGCGAGGTTGGAGGCGTTGAGCATCAGCTCGACGCACATGAACGCGACGATGGCGTTGCGCCGGGTCATGAACCCGACCGTGCCGATCGCGAAGAGGATCGCCGACAGGACGATGTAGTGGTCGGTCATTCCGTGCCCCTCTTCACTCTGTGCCACCGTCCGGCTCGGCCCCGGGACCGGGGGTGTCCCCGCGGTGAGCCGAGCGCTGCCTGTCCTCGGGCGGCAGCAGGTCCGCGCGACGCGTCAGCGCCGCCCCGGGCTTGGCCACCTGGGGCAGCTCGCCGTCGGCCTGCAGCTCGGCCACCGTGCGCTGGATCGGGCGGACGAGGTCGCGCCGGTCCGGCTGACCGCTGCGGCGGCGCAGCGTGGCCGACACCGACAGCTCGCTCAGGCTGCCGTCGGGGAGCATGGCCGGGGTGTCGACCGCGTTGTGCCGCGCGTAGACGCCCGGGGTCGGCAGCGGGCCCGGGTGCTGCCCGGTCTCGGCGTAGCGCCGCATCCGCTCTCCCACCAGGTCGCCCTGGGTCGGGCGCTTGGTGAGGCGTTCACGGTGCGCGAGCACCATCGCCCCGACGGCCGCCGTGATCAGCAGCGCGGAGGTCGCCTCGAACGCGATCACGTACTTGGTGAAGATCAGGTTGGCGAGGCCCTGGACGTTCCCGCCGTACGCCTGGTTGTCGGCGGCCAGCCCGATGTCGGGTCCGACGACGGCCCGGCCCACCGCGAGGACGAGCAGCAGCCCGAAGCCCACGCCGGCCAGGACCGCGAGCGGACGCTGGCCGCGGATCGTCTCCACGAGCGAGTCGGCCGCGTCGACGCCGACCAGCATCAGGACGAAGAGGAACAGCATGAGGATGGCGCCGGTGTAGACGATGATCTGCACCGCGAAGAGGAACGGTGCGTCGAGCGCGGCGTACTGGACGGCGAGCGAGATCATCACCGTGGCCAGGCAGAGGGCGGAGTGGACCGGCTTGCGGGCCAGGATCATCCCGAGCGCGCCCAGGACCATCACCGGCGCCAGCAGCCAGAAGGCGACAGCGGCACCCATCAGTGATCACCTCCGGATCTGTGTCGACGGCCTACGGAGGCCGGGTGCGTGCATCGCAAGGCCGACGAGGGAGGGATACCGGGCGTATCCCGATCGAGGAGAACGCTGCGAGGTGCGTGCCTGGGCGCCGTAGGCCCCGACACAGGTCCGGAGGTGGTCACAAGATGCCTCCGTTGCTCGAGTTCGGCTGGACCGAGCTGACCCGGTCCTGCGGGTTGGGCCGTCCGCCCAGGTGCTTGCGCTTGTTCTCGTAGCCGACGTTGGTCGGCTCGGGGACGAAGCCGCTGACGTCGCCCGCCCGGTCGTCCGGCGTGCCCATCGCGGGCAGGCCCATGAAGTAGACCTGCTCGTCGTCGCCGAGGCGCCGGGCGTGCGGAGCCTCCTCCATGCCCGGCAGCAGCGGGCCGAGCAGGTCGGCCTTGTCGTAGATCAGGTCGGACCGGTTGTCGTTCGCCAGCTCGAACTCGTTGGTCATCGTGAGCGCCCGGGTCGGGCACGCCTCGATGCACAGGCCGCACAGGATGCAGCGCAGGTAGTTGATCTGGTAGACGCGGCCGTAGCGCTCGCCCGGGGAGAAGCGTTCCTCCTCGGTGTTCTGCGCGCCCTCCACGTAGATCGCGTCGGCCGGGCAGGCCCAGGCGCACAGCTCGCAGCCGACGCACTTCTCCAGCCCGTCGGGCCAGCGGTTGAGCTGGTGCCGGCCGTGGAACCGCGGCGCCGTGACCTTGGGGGCGTTCGGGTACTCCTCGGTGAACGTGCGGCGGAACATGGTCTTGAACGTCACGCCGAAGCCCGCGACGGGGTCGAAGAGACCCATCAGGAACGCCCTCTCTCGTACGGCTCGTCAGGGTCGCGCTGGTACTCGTGCACCGCGGGGTCGGACGTGGACCCGGGTGGCGACGGGACGACCTGCGCCAGCTCGGGCAGCACCTCGTCGCCCTGCGGCGGGACCGGGAACCCGCCCGCGAAGGCGTCGAACTCCTCCGGCGGGGTCGGGGGTGCCTCGTCCTCGCCCTTGCTGAAGAACGTCGCGACCAGCAGCACCGCGACCACCACGCCGAGAGCACCGAGCAGGAAGCCGCGGTTCACGCGCAGCGCGGCGATCAGCACGATCCAGACCAGCGAGATCGGGATCAGCCACTTCCAGCCGAAGCTCATGAACTGGTCGTAGCGCAGCCGGGGCAGGGTGCCGCGCAGCCAGACGAAGACGAACAGCAGCACCAGCATCTTGACCAGGAACCAGATGATGCCGAGGTAGCCCGCGTCGGCTCCCGGGATCAGGTTGAACGGGAAGATCGCGTGCCAGCCGCCCAGGAACAGCGTCGTGGCCAGGGCGGACACCGTGATCATGTTCATGTACTCGGCCATGAAGAACATGGCGAAGCGCATCGACGAGTACTCGGTGTGGAAGCCGCCGACGAGCTCGCCCTCGGCCTCGGGCAGGTCGAACGGTGCCCGGTTGGTCTCCCCCACCATCGAGATCAGGTAGATGGCGAAGGAGGGCAGCAGCTGCAGGCAGAACCAGATCGGGTACTCGTGGCCGAAGAACGAGACCCGTGGCACCGCCTGCGCGGCGACGATCTCGGAGGTCGACAGCGACCCGGCGTAGAGGAACACCCCCACGAGCGCGAGACCCATGGCGACCTCGTAGCTGATCACCTGGGCGCTCGAGCGGAGCGAGCCGAGGAGCGCGTACGTCGAGCCCGACGACCAGCCCGCGAGCACGATCCCGTAGACGCCGACCGAGGCCAGCGCGACGATGAACAGCACCGAGACCGGCAGGTCCGTGACCTGCAGCGGGGTGGTGATGTTCGTGAACGGGACGCGGACGATGCCCGCGACCGGGATGACCGAGATCGCCACCACCGCGGGGATGGCCGAGACGAACGGCGCCAGGGTGAAGACGACGCGCTCGGCGGCCTTCGGGGTGAAGTCCTCCTTGAACATCAGCTTCATGCCGTCGGCCAGCGACTGCAGCGACCCGAACGGGCCGTTCATCGTCGGGCCCTTCCGGTGCTGCATCAGGCCGACGACCTTGCGCTCGTACACGATCGTGAACAGCGTCAGCACCATCAGCAGGACGAAGGCGAAGACGGCCTTGATCAGGACGACCCACCAGAGGTCGTTGAAGAAGGGTGTGAGGTCGAGCGGGCTCACGATGCAGCCTCCTCGGGAACGGCGTGCCGCGGTCTCGGGGCGACGGCGACGGTGACGAGGTCGCCGGGCAGCAGCGCGAGGTGCTCGGCGACGGCCAGGCCCGTCGACCGGGTCGGGACCCAGACGACGCCGTCGACCATCCCGGGCTCGACGACCAGCGGGAGCGTGAGCTCGCCGCGGTCGTTCGTCAGCACGACGTCGACCGTCGTCACCCCGTCGGTCCCGGTCTCGACCCCGAACCTGCTCGCGGTCGCCGGGCTCAGCCGGGCGACCGAGGGCCGTGCGGTGGCGGCGAGGTAAGGCTCTCCTGCCAGCGCGCGGCTGTCGTCGAGCAGCATCCGCCAGGTGGCCAGCACCAACCGGTCGCCCTCGCCGCGCGCTGCCGATCCCGGCCCGAAGGCCGGCGCCGGTGCGGGAGTGCCTTGCCACGGGCCGAGCTCGTCGAGCTCGGCCAGCGCGGCGGCGGGGGTCCGGAAGCCGAGCGGCTTGCCCAGCGCGTCGGCGAGGGCGGCGAGGACGCGCAGGTCGGACATCGCGTTCGGGGCGTCCAGCACGGCTGGGAACGACCGACGCCGGCCCTCCCAGTCCACGAACGTCCCTGCTCGCTCGGCCATCAGCGAGACCGGCAGCACCACGTCGGCCCGCTCGGTGACCAGCGACGCCCGCGTCTCCAGGCTCACGACGAAGCCGACCCGTTCCAGGCCGTCCAGCGCCGCGGCCGGGTCGGCCAGGTCAGCCGGGTCGACCCCGCCCACGACCAGCGCCGAGAGCTCGGCGTCGGCCGCGGAGACGAGCATCTCGTCACCGTCACGACCCTCGAGGCGGGGCATCGAGCCGATCCCCCAGGTGGAGGCGACGTCGACGCGGGCCGAGGGGTCGGCGACCGGGCGACCGCCGGGCAGCAGGGTCGGCAGGCAGCCGGCTTCGACCGCACCACGGTCACCGGCCCGGCGCGGGACCCAGGCCAGCCGGGCACCGGTGCGCGCGGCCAGCCGCAGGACGGCGCTCAACGTGCCCGACAGCGCCGCGGCGCGTTCACCGACGAGGATGACGGAACCCGGGTCGAGCGGCACGCCCGCGGTAGCGCTCCAGCCGTCGAGCCACGCCGCCTCGGCACCCGGCACGGTCGGCACGAGGGTCGATCCCGCCTTGGCGGCGCCCCGGCTGAGGTAGGGAGCGAGCGTCCACGACGCGAGGCCACGCTTGCGGTGGGCCTTGCGCAGACGCAGGAAGATCGCGCCCGCCTCCTCCTCCGGCTCGAGGCTGACCAGCAGCACCGACGACGCCGTCTCCAGGTCGCCGTACGTGACACCCCGACCCGAGCCGGCGACCGCGGCGGCCAGGAAGCCGGCCTCCTCGGCGCTGTGCGGGCGGGAGCGGAAGTCGATGGTGTTCGTGCCCAGGACGCCGCGCGCGAGCTTGCTGTAGGCGTACGCGTCCTCGAGCGTCAGCCGCCCGCCGGTGAGGACCCCGATCCGCTGGCCGTGCGCGCCGGCGCCGGCGGCGCGCAGCCCGTCGGCCGCGGCGTCGAGCGCCTCCGGCCAGGACGCGGGCCGCAGCACGCCGTCCTCACGGACCAGGGGACGGGTGAGCCGGTCGTCGCCGCGGCCGTACGCGAAGGCGAAGCGGTCCTTGTCGGTGATCCACTCCTCGTTGACCTCGGGGTCGTCGCCGGCCAGGCGCCGCATGACCTTGCCGCGCCGGTGGTCGACGCGGATCGCCGAGCCGCAGGCGTCGTGCTCGCCGATCGACGGCGTCGAGACGAGGTCGTACGGACGCGCACGGAAGCGGTACTCCGCGCTGGTGAGCGCGCCGACCGGGCAGATCTGGATCGTGTTGCCCGAGAAGTAGGACTGGAACGGCTCGCGCTCGTAGATCCCGACCTGCTGCAGGGCGCCGCGCTCGATGAGGGAGATGAACGGGTCCCCGGCCACCTGCTCGGAGAAGCGCGTGCAGCGCGCGCAGAGGACGCACCGTTCCCGGTCGAGCAGGACGTTCGGCGAGATCGGCACGGGCTTGGGGTAGGTCCGCTTGACGTCGGTGAAGCGGCTCTCGCCGTAGCCGTTCGACATCGCCTGGTTCTGCAGGGGGCACTCGCCGCCCTTGTCGCAGATCGGGCAGTCGAGCGGGTGGTTGACGAGCAGGAACTCCATGTTCCCGTGCTGCGCCTTGTCGGCGACCGGCGACGTCAGCTGCGTCTTGACGACCATGCCGGCCGCGACCTCGAGCGTGCAGGACGCCTGCGGCTTGGGGATGCCGCGACCGTTCCCGGCGTCGGGCACCTCGACGAGGCACTGCCGGCAGGCGCCGACCGGGTCGAGCAGCGGGTGGTCGCAGAAGCGCGGGATCGCCACCCCGATCAGCTCGGCCGCCCGGATCACGAGCGTGCCCTTGGGCACCGAGACCTCGACGTCGTCGATGGTCAGCGTGACCAGGTCCTCGCGCTGGGCGAGCTCGCCCCCGCCACCGGAACCGGTCGTGGGCTTCGTGGTGACGGTCATGCCGGGACCCCCTCGTGCACGAGGACCGTGCTGCGCTCGTACGGGAACAGCTCCCAGGCCGGCGTGTGCATGCCGGCCTCGAACTCGGGACGGAAGTACTTGATCGCCGAGCTGATCGGTGACGTGGCCCCGTCGCCGAGGGCGCAGAACGAGCGGCCGAGGATGTTCTCGCAGAGGTCGAGCAGCTTGTCGATGTCGCCCTCCTGGCCCTGCCCCGCCTCGAGCCGGTGCAGGATCTGCACCAGCCACCAGGTGCCCTCGCGGCACGGCGTGCACTTGCCGCACGACTCGTGCTTGTAGAACTCGGTCCAGCGCAGCACCACCCGGACGACCGAGGTCGTCTCGTCGAAGCACTGCAGCGCCTTGGTGCCGAGCATCGACTTCTGCGCCGCCACGCCCTCGTAGTCGAGCGGGACGTCGAGGTGCTCCGGCGTCAGCATCGGGGTCGACGAGCCGCCCGGGGTCCAGAACTTCAGCTCGTGACCGGCGCGGATGCCGCCGGCCAGGTCGAGCAGCTCGCGCAGCGTGATGCCCAGCGGCGCCTCGAACTGACCGGCGTTGGTGACGTGGCCCGAGAGCGAGTAGATCGTCATGCCCTTGGACTTCTCGGTCCCCATCGAGGAGAACCAGGCCGCACCGTTGCGGATGATGCTCGGCACCGACGCGATGGACTCGACGTTGTTGATCACGGTCGGGCTCGCGTACAGGCCGGCCACCGCGGGGAACGGCGGCCGCAGCCGCGGCTGGCCCCGACGACCCTCGAGCGAGTCGAGCAGCGCGGTCTCCTCGCCGCAGATGTAGGCACCCGCGCCGGCGTGCACGATGATCTCCAGGTCGTAGCCGGTGCCCAGGACGTCGGGCCCGCAGTAGCCCGCGGAGTACGCCTCGCGCACCGCCTGCTGCAGCCGACGGACGACGTGCAGGACCTCGCCGCGGACGTAGATGAACGCGGTGTTCGCGCGGATCGCGTACGCCGAGATGATCACGCCCTCGACCAGGGTGTGCGGTGACGCCATCATCAGCGGGATGTCCTTGCAGGTCCCCGGCTCGGACTCGTCGGCGTTGACCACGAGGTACTTGGGCTTGGGGTTGTCCTGCGGGATGAACGACCACTTCATCCCGGTCGGGAAGCCCGCGCCGCCGCGGCCGCGCAGGCCGGAGTCCTTGACCACCGAGACGACCTCGGCCGGCTCCATGCTCAGCGCCGTGCGCAGCGCCTCGTACCCGCCGCGGCGCTCGTAGCTGCCGATCTTCCAGGCGCGCTCGTCGCCCCAGTTTGCCGTCAGGACAGGCGTCAGCACACTGGCTGTCCGCTTCATCTCCTCGGTCACCGGGTCTCCTCGTTCTCGTCGGTCTCGTCGGCGGACACGAAGTCCGCGGGGTCGGGCGCGCGCCAGCCACGTTCGGCGGCGATGCGCAGACCCAGCTGCGAGGTGGGCCCGGACGTCGGTCCCTCGTCGGCGCGGCCGTCCGGGAACCCGGCGAGCACCCGCTCGGCCTGCTGCCAGGAGACGACGCGCGCCCCACGGGTGGCGCTGACCTCTTCGCCGGCGCGCAGCGCGTCGACGACCTCGCAGGCCCGCTGCGGCGTGGTGGAGTCGAAGAACTCCCAGTTGACCATCATCACAGGGGCCATGTCGCAGGCCGCGTTGCACTCGAGGTGCTCGAGCGTGATCATCCCGTCCTCGGTGGTCTCGTCGTTGCCGACGCCGAGGTGGCTCTGCAGCCGCGAGTAGACCTCGTCGCCGCCCAGCACCGCGCACAGCGCCGTGGTGCAGACGCCGACGTGGTACTTCCCGACCGGCTTGCGCTTGTACATCGTGTAGAAGGTCGCGACCCCGGACACGTCCGCGGTCGACAGCCCGAGGATCTCGGCGCACACCTCGATCCCCGCCGGCGTGACCCGCCCCTCGACGCTCTGCACCAGGTGCAGCATCGGCAGCAGCGCCGACCGCGCCTGCGGGTAGCGCGCGGCGATCTGCAGCAGCTCCTCGCGCACCCCGTCGTCGATCAGCGTCTCGGTGACCTCGTAGTCGAGGCTCGGCTCGTCGAAGTACGTCTTCATCTCGCCGTGCCCCATGGGCTCCTCGGTGTTGCCACCGACGTGCCGACCAGCAGCGCCGGGACGCGGTTCCAAGAGCTCAGCCACGATGTGCCTCCGAAGCCGGGGAGGAGGGAAGACCAGGTCGGACGGGCCCTCGTCGAGGCGCCCGGAGCGTGGAGGGGACTGGCGGGAGCCCGAGCTTGCGAGGGCGGATGGTCGCGACGGGGAGGGCGGCGGGCCCCTCCCGGAGCGGAGCACGCGGAAGGTGACGAGGCACTAGCGGTCCACCCCACCCATGACCGGATCGAGGCTGGCGACCGCGACGACCACGTCCGAGACCATCGCGCCCTCGCAGAGAGCCGGCATGGCCTGCAGGTTGCTGAAGCTGGGGTCGCGGAAGTGCGCGCGGAAGGGGCGCGTCCCACCGTCGGAGACGACGTGCGCACCGAGCTCGCCGCGGGGGGACTCGACCGGCACGTACGCCTGCCCCGGGGGCACCCGGAACCCTTCGGTGACGAGCTTGAAGTGGTGGATCAGCGCCTCCATGGACTGGCCCATGATGTGGCGGATGTGCTCGTTCGAGTTGCCCATGCCGTCGCTGCCGACGGCGAGCTGGGCCGGCCAGGCGATCTTGGGGTCGGCGATCATCACGGGCTGGCCCTCGGTGCGCTCGAGGCGCTCGACGCACTGCTCGACGATCTTGAGGCTCTCCCACATCTCGTTGACCCGGATGCGGAACCGTCCGTACGCGTCCGCGGTGTCCCAGGTCTGCACGTCGAAGTCGTAGGTCTCGTAGCCGCAGTACGGCTGCTTCTTGCGCAGGTCCCAGTCGTAGCCGGTCGCGCGCAGCGGCGGGCCGGTGACGCCAAGGGCCAGGCAGCCGGCGAGGTCGAGCTGGCCGACGCCGACGAGGCGGCCCTTGAAGATCGGGTTCTCGTTGCAGAAGGCGGCGTACTCGGGCAGGTGCTTGCGCATCCAGGCGACGAGGTCGCGGACCTTGTCCAGGCCGCCGACCGGGAGGTCCTGGGCGACGCCGCCGGGGCGGATGTACGCGTGGTTCATGCGCAGGCCGGTGATCGTCTCGAAGACGTCGAGGACCATCTCCCGCTCGCGGAAGCCGATGGTCATGACCGTCAGCGCGCCGATCTCCATCCCGCCGGTGGCCAGGCACACCAGGTGCGAGGAGATCCGGTTGAGCTCGAGCATCATCACGCGGATGATGCTGGCCCGCTCCGGGACCTGCTCCTCGATGTCCAGCAGCCGCTCGACGCCCAGGCAGTAGCTGGTCTCCTGGCTGAACGGGGACAGGTAGTCCATCCGCGTGCAGAACGTGACGCCCTGCGTCCAGGAGCGGAACTCCATGTTCTTCTCGATGCCGGTGTGCAGGTAGCCGATGCCGCAACGGGCCTCGGTGACCGACTCACCCTCCATCTCGAGGATCAGGCGCAGCACGCCGTGCGTCGACGGGTGCTGCGGACCCATGTTGACGACGATCCGCTCGTCGCCGCGCTCGGCCTGGTCGTCGGCGATCGTGTCCCAGTCCTGGCCGGTGACCGTGTAGACGTGGCCCTCGGCGGTGCCCGGCTCCTGCGAGGGGCCGGCGGCGAAGGGATCGGGGTGCGTCTCGTGCGAGTCGCCGTGCGGGTCGAACTGGGCCTTGCCCTGGGCGAACGGACCGGTGGTCGTGGTGCTCACGTGTAGCTACCCTCCTCGCCGGAGTGGCTGGCAGTCGCTTCGCTCCTCATGAACTGGCTACCCTCCTCGCCGGAGTGGCTGGCAGTCGCTCCGCTCCTCATGAGTACGTCCTGCGCTGGTCCGGCGGCGGGACGGTCGCACCGTGGTACTCGACGTCGATGCCGCCGAGCGGGTAGTCCTTGCGCTGCGGGTGACCCGGCCAGTCGTCGGGCATCAGGATGCGCGTCAGAGCGGGATGGCCGTCGAAGACGATCCCGAACATGTCGTACGTCTCCCGCTCGTGCCAGTCCGCGGCCGGGTAGGTCGGGACGATCGAGGGGATGTGCGGATCCGCGTCCGGGGCGCTGACCTCGAGCCGGATCCGTCGGTTGTAGGTCATCGACTGCAGGTGGTAGACCGCGTGCAGCTCACGGCCCGAGTCGGCCGGGTAGTGCACACCGGACACGCTGCTGCAGAGCTCGAAGCGCAGGTGCGGGTCGTCGCGCAGGTGGCGCGCCAGGTGGGCCAGCTGGCCGCGGACCACATGGAACGTGATCTCGCCGCGGTGCACGACGACCTTCTCGAAGACGTCGCTGGTGTTCGGCATCAGCGCGCCGACGCGGTCGTACAGCTGGTCCCACCAGCCCCCGAACGGAGGCTGGGTGCCGCCCGGGAAGTCGATCGTGCGCGAGAGCCCGCCGTAGCCGGAGGTGTCCCCGGTGCCCTTGACCCCGAACATGCCGTGCTGGACCCGCAGGACCTCGGTCTCCGGCTCCACCGCGGTGACGGCCTGCTCGGTCTCGGCGACGTCCTGCGCCGCGTCCGTCGACGTGGTGCTCACCCCCGCGCCGGAGCCCGTCTGGGAGCGGGCCTCCGTGCGGGCGTCCGGGCGGGACTCGCCCTCGGAGACCGCGCCCTTGACGGGTGCGTTCGCGTCCGACTCGCCGGTGACCTTGGCGGCCTCCGCGCCGTCGGCCTCGGCCTTGGCGTTGTCGGCGTTCTGCCCCCCGCTCACCGCAGCAGGCCCTTGCGCTCGATGCTCGCCGGGGCCGCGAGCGCCAGCTCCTCGGCCTCCTGGGCGGCCAGCGTGGCGTGGTAGCCGACGGGTGTGTGGCGCACCTTGTCGCGCAGCTTGAACATCGCGTCGATCAGCATCTCCGGCCGCGGCGGGCAGCCCGGCAGGTACATGTCGACGGGCACGACGTGGTCGACGCCCTGGACGATCGCGTAGTTGTTGAACATGCCACCGGTGCTGGCGCAGACGCCCATGGCCAGCACCCACTTGGGGTTGGGCATCTGGTCGTAGATCTGGCGCAGGACCGGGGCCATCTTCTGGCTCACCCGGCCGGCCACGATCATCAGGTCGGCCTGGCGCGGCGACGCGCGGAAGACCTCCTGACCCCAGCGGCCCGAGTCGTAGCGGGGCGCGCCGTAGGTCATCATCTCGATCGCGCAGCAGGCCAGGCCGAAGGTGGCCGGCCAGAACGAGGCGCTCCGCATGTAGCCGAAGATGTTCTCGACGCTGGTCAGCAGCACCCCGGTCGGCAGCTGCTCTTCTACTCCCATGACGACTTCTTCCCTACGGTGACGGCGGTGGCGACGGACGGAGTGACGCGCAACGCATGAGTTCCGCGAGCGCCAGCGAGTGGAACCTCGCGGGGGGCGAGGGGGGTCGTCCCCCCACACGACCAGGTTCCGCGAGCGCCAGCGAGTGGAACCTCGCGGGGGGCGAGGGGGGTCGTCCCCCCACACGACAGGGCATCAGTCCCACTCCAGGCCCCCGCGACGCAGGACGTAGAAGTACGCGACGAAGACGGTGACGATGAACAGCACCATCTCGACCAGCGCGAAGGACCCCATCAGGTCGAAGCTCACGGCCCACGGGTAGAGGAAGACGATCTCGATGTCGAAGACGATGAAGAGCATCGCGGTGATGTAGTACTTCACCGGGAAGCGGCCGCCGCCCACCGGCTGCGGCGTGGGCTCGATGCCGCACTCGTACGAGTCGTACTTGGCGCGGTTGTAGCGGCTGGGGCCGACGAGCAGGCTCGTGACCACGGTCCCGGCCACGAACAACGTCGAGATGATCAGCAGGATGACGATCCCCAGGTAGCCGCTCATCGCGTCACCCCGGACCCCGGGCACGGCGCAGCCACGCCTGGACGGGCGGTCAGAACGATCATCGTTCTCCTCCTGCGCTGGAGCTTGCTGCGGCGCTCGTGAATTCCTTCACTAAGTTCCGCGGCACACTCTACGACTCCTGGTGCACAGACCAAACGGCGCCACGACCAGGGGAAACACCGCGAATTACGCAACGTCTGCGCTGCGAAATATCCTCGTCGTCCTGCGTCGCGATGGCCCCTGCTGGCAGAATCACAGCCGTGGGTCGACCGTGAGCAGCAGCACCAGCAGCGCCGTCCTGAGTGCCGAGGTGCTGGTCGTCGGTGCCGGGCCGGCGGGCTCGGCCGCGGCCGCCTGGGCCGCGCGCTCCGGGCTCGACGTGCTGCTGGCCGACGCCGCCCACTTCCCCCGCGACAAGGCGTGCGGCGACGGCCTCACCCCGCGGGCCATCGCCGAGCTGGATCGGCTGGGCCTGGCCGGCTGGGCGCGGGAACGGGTGACGAACCGTGGGCTGCGGGCGCACGGCTTCGGCCAGGTGCTCGAGCTGCCCTGGCCGGGCGGCCACCTGCCCGACCACGGTTCCGCCGTCCCGCGGGCCGAGCTGGACGACCGCATCCGGCTCGTCGCGGACGCGTCCGGCGCGCGGATGCTCCTGGGGGCCCGCGCCGTCGACGTCGTCCGGGAGGCGTCCGCTTCCGGGCGCGTGCGGTCGGTGCTGCTCGACACGGCGCAGGGCCGGGTCGAGGTCGCCTGTCGCTGGCTGGTCGTCGCCGACGGGGTGCGCTCCCCGCTCGGCCGGCTGCTGGGCCGTACCTGGCACCGGGAGACCGCGTACGGGGTGGCCGCCCGCGGCTACGCCGAGACGGGGCGCGACGACGACTGGATCTCCTCGCACCTGGAGCTGCGCGGCGAGCAGGGCGAGCTGCTGTCGGGCTACGGCTGGATCTTCCCGCTGGGGGCGGGGAGGGTGAACGTGGGCGTCGGGACCCTCGCCACCGCGAAGCGCCCCGCGAACGTCTCGCTCAAGCCCCTGATGCGCTACTACGCCGACGGTCAGCGGGACCGGTTCGCGCTCACGAGCGAGGTGCGGGACGCGTCGTCGGCCCTGCTGCCGATGGGCGGCGCGGTGAGCGGGGTCGCCGGCCCCAACTGGCTCCTCGTGGGTGACGCCGCCGCCTGCGTGAACCCCTTGAACGGCGAGGGCATCGACTACGGGCTCGAGACCGGGCGGTTCGCGGCCGACCTGCTCGCCAGCGGTACGGAGCCGACCCAGGCCTGGCCCGCGCTGCTGCGTGCGCACTACGGCACGTCGTTCAGCATCGCCCGCCGCCTGGCCGGGCTCATCACCGTCCCGGGCCTGCTGGCCCGGCTGGGACCGGTCGGGATGCGTTCGCGGACGCTGATGACCGTCGCGCTGCGGGTGATGGGCAACCTCGTCACCGACGAGGACCGCGACGTCGTGGCCCGGGCCTGGCGGGTGGCCGGGCGGGCGAGCGTGGCCGTCGACCGGCGCCCGCCCTTCTCCTGAGCACGAGCCAAGGAGTGGTTGAACGGTCTTTGACCGCCGAGTAGTCGTGCGAGACTACTTTTGTGTCGTCCATCCGCCTGTACATCCTCGACGCCCTGGCGCGCCGGGGTGACATGCACGGCCACCAGCTCCGGCTGCTGGCCGAGGAGGAGCACGTCCACCTGTGGACCGACGTCTCCGTGGGCGCCCTCTACGGCGCGCTGAAACGGCTCGCCGCCGAGGGTCTGCTCGCCGACGTCCGGGTGGAGCGGGAGGGCAGCTATCCGGAGCGGCAGGTCTACGGGATCACGGCGGCCGGCCGGACCGCCCTCGCCGACCTGCGCCGCCAGGGGCTCGAGCAGGTGTCCTTCCGGACCGACCCGTTCGACCTCGCGCTCAGCCGGCCGGACCCCGAGCGGCTGGACGAGCTGCCGGCCGCGCTCGACGCCCGGCTGGCCACCCTGGCGCGGCTGCTCGACGACATCGAGCGGCAGAACGACCGCGCACGCCCCTACCTCTCGCTCGGCGAGACGCACGCCCTGCTGCACCGTCAGCACCGCCTCCGCGCCGAGATCGAGTGGCACCAGTCCCTGGTCGCCGCACTGCCCGACGTCATCGCCGACGAGCGGAGCCGGACGCTGACGCCCGACCCGCTGCCCGCTGGACCCCTGACCGCGTCCCAGGACGAACCACAGACCGAACCGCTGGCCGAAGCCGCGGACGAGCACCCGAAGGACACCACCGATGACTGAGCAGACCACGACCGCGGGTGCGCCACCCGCCCACGGCGGGCCACCGCCGACGGACGTCTCGCGCCGCTCCTGGCAGGCCCTGGTGGTGCTGCTGGCCGGCATGTTCATCGCCCTGCTCGACACGACCATCGTCAACGTGGCGCTGCCGACGATCCGGACGAGCCTGGACGCCTCGGAGTCCGTGCTGTCCTGGATCATCTCGGGCTACGCGCTCGCCTTCGGGCTCGCTCTGATCCCGGCCGGACGGATCGGTGACCGGATCGGCCACAAGTGGGTCTTCTTCACCGGCATCGCGCTGTTCACGGTCGCGAGCGCCGCGTGCGGGCTGGCCCAGTCCGACACCCAGCTCGTGGTGTTCCGCGTGGTCCAGGGGCTGGCCGGCGGCATCTTCGTGCCGGCCGTCACCGCGTTCATCCAGCTGCTGTTCCCCGGCCGGCTGCGAGGCAAGGCGTTCGCGATCATGGGCGCCGTCATCGGCGTCTCCTCCGCCCTCGGCCCGATCGCCGGCGGCCTGATCATCCAGGCCTTCGGCGAGACGAGCGGCTGGCGGCTCGTCTTCGGGGTCAACCTGCCGATCGGCGTGGCCACCCTGGTGGCCGCGGCCCTGCTGCTGCCCGCCAAGCACCCGGCCGACCCGGCGGGCCGGGCGGGGATCGACTGGCTCGGTCTCCTGCTGCTCACCGCCGGCCTCGTCGCCGTGCTGGTCCCGCTGATCGAGGGCCAGGACAAGGGCTGGCCGACGTGGACCTACGTCACGCTCGGGGCCGGCGTGCTGCTGCTCGTGGTCTTCGCCCTGTGGGAGATCGCGTACACCCGGCGCGGGGCCAGCCCGCTGGTGCCGCCGCACCTCTTCAGCCACGCCTCGTTCACCGGCGGCGTCGTCCTCGCGCTCGTCTACTTCGCCGCGTTCACCAGCATCTTCTTCACGCTCTCGATCCTGTGGCAGACCGGCCTGGGGCACAGCGCGCTGGAGTCCGGGATCGTCTCCATCCCCTTCGCGATCGGCAGCATCATCGCCTCCTCGCAGAGCAACAAGCTGGCCCAGAAGCTGGGTCGGACCGTGCTCGTGATCGGGGCCGGCCTGCTCACCGTCGGGCTGGTGTGGCTGTGGCTCGTGCTGCGCAACAGCGACCCCGCCACCCTCACCCACTGGGACCTGCTGGCGCCGCTGCTCATCGCCGGCCTCGGCAACGGCGCCTTCATCGCGCCGAACGCGCAGTTCATCATCGCGACCGTGGACCGCGCCGAGGCGGGCGCGGCCAGCGGGGTGGTCTCGACCGTGCAGCGCGTGGGCAGCGCGGTCGGCATCGCGATCATCGGGAGCGTGCTCTTCGGCTCGCTCGTCATCACCGGGCCGGACACGGTCGCCTCGGGCTTCACCGACGCCGCAGCCAAGGCCATGGCCGTGAGCGCCGCGTTCAGCCTCGCCGCGCTGCTGCTGGTCTTCGCACTGCCGAGGCGCACCGGTGGGCACGGGCCGGCGGCACCGCGCCGGGCCGCGCCCGCCGAGGTCGCCCTGCCGACTGCCTGACCCTCCGAAGGGCCGAGAACGGGGAGAGTCCGACCGCGACTAGCCGGTCGGATCTTCCCCGATCCGGTGGAGGTCGCTCCGGGTGTCGACGTCCCGGAGCGCGAGCGGTCCCAGCACGACGCGACGTGGTCGCGGCTCGAGGGACTCGAGGAGACGTCGTACGGAGGCACCGCTACCGAGGCTCGGGCCCGCGGCCTCGAGGATCCGCCGGGCGCCGGCGGGCGTGCACGCGAGCTGCAGCGGGAAGATCTGCCCGTCAGCCGCCTCAGCGACGACCAGGTCGCTCTCCCGGAGGGCCTCGAGCAGGGCGGGGACGGCCGTCCCCGCCGCCGGGGCGTCACCGGGGAGCGTGCTGATCCGCCCGGCCCCGGCCGCGAGCGCGGCCGACAACCCCGCGACGAGCCCGGCCGCCGGTCCCCCACCGGGTGGTTCCTCCCGCACGAGCTGCACGGACCGGCGTACGGCGCGAGGGGGTCCGACGACGACCACCGGAAGGTCGGCGGGGACGGCGTCGAGCGTGGCGTCGAGCAGCGTCCGACCGCCGAGGTCGGCGGCCAGCTTGTCGCTGCCGAACCGACGGGACTCACCACCCGCCAGGACGACGACCCAGGCCGCGGCCACGGCTCAGGCCAGGGCGGGACGGACGGCCGGAGGCCGCACCGGCGCCGGCGAGACGAGGGCGGAGATCATCGGCGCCAGCTTGGCCTGCGCCTCCGCCCACTCGGCCTCGGGGTCCGAGCCCGCCACGATGCCGCAGCCGGCGAAGAGCCGGATCCGGCGGCGGTCGGTCTCGTCGAGGATCCCGCAGCGCAGTGCGATGGCCCACTCACCGGCGCCGCTCGCGTCGGTCCAGCCCACCGGCCCGGCGTAGCGCTCGCGGTCGAGGTGCTCCAGCTCGGCGATGCGGTCGCGCGCGAGGTCGGTCGGCGTCCCGCAGACCGCGGCGCTGGGGTGCAGCGCAGCCGCCAGCCCGAGCGCGGTGACGCCCGGCGCGACCGCGGCGGTCACGTCGCTGGCCAGGTGCAGGACGTTCGGCAGCTCGAGGACGTACGGGTGCTCGGGCACGTTGAGCGCCGAGCAGAAGGGGTCGAGCGCCGCGGCCACCGACGCGACCGCGTACTCGTGCTCCTCGAGGTCCTTGCTCGAGTGCGCGAGCGCGTCCGCCCGGGCGAGGTCGGTGCGGCCGTCGCCGGTCCGCTGGATGGTCCCGGCGAGCACCCGGGACGTGGCCAGGCCCGCCTCGAGCCGGATCAGCATCTCCGGCGTCGACCCGACGAGGCCGTCGACGAGGTAGGTCCAGCACCGCGGGTACGTCTCGTTGAGCCGGCCCACCAGCCACCGCCCGTCGAGGTCGGTGTCGGCGACGGCCACGAGGTCGCGGGCCAGCACGACCTTGTCGAGCAGGCCGCGGCTGATGTCTCCGACGGCCCGCGACACCACGGCACGCCACTGCTCGGAGGTGAGGGACCCGCCCTCGAAGCGCACCCCGTCCGGGGCCGGAGGCACGGAACCCGCCACGGGTCCCGGTCGGTCCTCGTCGTCCTCGACGCCGATCTGGGTGAGCCAGGCGCGGCCGGACCGCCGTCCGAGGACCGTGCGCGGCACGACCATGCCGGAGGAGGCCGACGTGTTGTCGGGGTCGAAGACGAAGCTCCCGAAGGCGACGAGCCCGCTGCCCGGAACGGCGACGTCCAGGTCGGACTCGACGTCGCTCTGCGCGACCAGGGCGGTCCACCACTCCTCGGCGTCGGAGGGCCGGGCGGCCTTGTGACGCACCACCTCGCCCCACGCGACCATCCCGTCGCCGCCACGCAACCAGGCGATGGCGTCGGTCTCGGGGAGCAGGGCCACCAGCGGCCCGGGGTCGGGGACCGCGACGGTCCGCACCCGCAGCCGCGGGGGGACCAGGATCGCCCTGTCCACGCCTGGGCTGCTCACCCCCCAAATGTAGGCGGCTCCTAAGGTGACCAGTCGTGACGAGCAACCCGGTCTTTGGTGACTTCCGACGCACGTCGAGGTCGGGCCGGTGACCCTCGCCAGGACGGCCGACCTGCTGGCCGACGCCTACGCCCGCGGCACGGGTCTCGCGGCCCTCAACGTCATCACGCTCGAGCACGCCGAGGGCACGGTGCTGGGGGCGGAGCAGGCCGGGCTGCCGGTGGTCCTGCAGGTGAGCCAGAACGCCGCCAGGTTCCACCTCGACGACCCGGCCCCCCTCACCGCCGCGCTCCTCGCCCTCGCCCGGACCAGCCTCGTGGACGTCGCGCTGCACCTCGACCACGTCACGCAGGTCGACCTGCTGCACCGCGCGGCGGAGTGCGGCTTCAGCTCGGTGATGTTCGACGCCGGCCCGCTGCCGTACGAGGAGAACGTCGCCGCGACGCGGGAGGCCGTGGCCTGGGGGCACGAGCACGGCCTGCTGGTCGAGGCGGAGCTCGGCTACGTCGGCGGCAAGGAGTCGCAGGTCGAGAGCGCCCACACCAGCGGCGTACGGACCGACCCCGACCAGGCCGGGGAGTACGTGGCGGCCACCGGCGTCGACGCGCTCGCGGTCGCCGTCGGCAGCCGGCACGCGATGAAGACCGCCGACGCCGAGCTCGACCTCGAGCTCGTGGCCCGGCTGCGGTCGGCCGTCGACGTCCCGCTGGTGCTGCACGGTTCGTCCGGGGTTCCGCAGCCGGGCATCGCGGCGGCGATCGTGGCCGGGATGACCAAGGTCAACATCGGCACGATCACCACGGTCGCGTTCACCCGGGCGATCCGCCAGCACCTCGCCGACGTGCCCGCGGTGACCGACCCCCGTCAGTACCTGAGCCCGGCCCGCCGCGCCGTCAGCGCGCTGGTCGCCGAGCTCGTGTCCACGGTCGCCCTGGCCGGCACCCGCGCGTCCTGATCGCGACCCGCCGCAGCGCCGTCAGCGCTTGCGCTGCTTGGCGTTGACCGCCTGGGACTCGCGCTCGCGCTTCTGCAGGTCGAGCTGGCGCTGCGCCTCCTGCTGGCGGGCGCGCATCGAGTCGGCGTCGAAGGAGTTGAACAGCACGATCGCGGTGATCGCCTCGATGGCCAGCGACCACACCGGCGAGAACCCGAGGAGCATCGGAGCGGTCGCGAGCAGGCAGACGTCGAAGCCGCGGAACAGGTTGGTCACGAGCCCCGGGGGCAGCGCCCCGGCCTGGGTCGACACCATGGGCTTGCTGAAGTCGACGCCCTTGGCCTGCGTCCAGCGGATCGCGGCCAGGAGCCCGGCGCCGGCGGTGGCGACGGCCATCAGCGCCGCGGTCCCGAAGGGCCGGGTCACGCCGCCGACCACGCCGATGAAGGCCGGGGCGACGAGCACGGCCCAGACCGCGGCGAGGATCGCCGGGACCGTGACCATCGCCATCTTGATCTGTGCCATGGAGAAGGGCAGGCAACGGGCGAGCCCGCCGGAGCGGGTGAGGACGCGCAACCCGTTGAGCATGGGCACGATGGCGCCGAACAGCGCCAGCGCGCCGAAGACCGGGGTGACGGCGCTCATCCCGAGGGCCTCGGAGGCGTACGGCACCACGAGCGTTCCCGCCCAGCCGACGAGCGGCTGGGGGAACCGGCGCAGCCGCTGCCACTCGCGCCAGGTGAGCGCCTGCAGACCTTCACCGTGCCCCCGCCTCGGCGTCACGTGACCGATCTCCATGGTCCGTCGCTGCACGACGATGTCGCGCGCCAGACCGATGTCGAGGGCGAAGAACGCGCCCGAGATCCCCCGCACCAGCGAGCCACCGCTGACCAGCCGCGTACGGCGGATCGACGCCAGCCGCGACACCGCCAGCAGGCCCCCGATCAGCAGGACCACCAGGGCGAGAGCGGCGACGGCACCCCCGATCTCGGTCCCGAGGGTGGTGGAGAGGGAGAGGGTGAGCCGGTCGGCGGCGACCCCTACCACCCCGAGGAGCGCGACCACCGCCAGGAAGCCGAACACGAACGAGGCCGCCCGGCTGAGCCGGTGACGTTCCCGGCCCTGCTGGGCCGCGGCGGCGGAGACGGCCGCCGAGGCCGAGATGCCGGTCGCCACCGCCCACACGGCCGACTCGGTACCGCCCGACCCGGTCAGCAGCGCCACGAGGCCGCCGATGAGCGCGCCGCCGACGAACGCCCCGGCCAGCGCGGCCACGAGGCGTGCCCGCAGCAGCCGCGAGCGCGAGATCGGGGCGTCGAGCAGCCAGAAGCCCTCGGCCGCCGATGCGAGCACCGGCCCGAAGAGCCGGGCGACGGCCAGCGCGGTGGCCACGGCGGCGAGGACGGCGGCCCAGGGCAGCAGGGCCCGCGCCGAGAGGCAGGACGCGCTGTCGCAGCCGGCCACGACGCGCTGCGCCTTGAGGATGACGTTCACCGTCATCGCGCCGATCATCAGCGCCGCGATCACGGCGACGTACGCGTCGCTGAGCGCCTGACCGAGGTTGCGGGTGGCCCGGCCGCGGCGCCAGTCCTTCATCAGGCCCCGCAGCTCGCGGGTCGAGGCGGGCGTCAGGACCGGCGGCTCCGGCAGCTCGGGTCCGTCGATCTCGTCGATGTCGGAGGCGCTCATCCGCGCGGTGCCCCGAGCGTCACGGTGCGGGTCGCCACGGTCTCGACCAGGGTCGGCTCGTGGCTGGCGAAGATGATGGCGAGGCCCTGCTGCCGCTCGGCCTGGAGCCGGCGCGACAGCCAGCCGACACCCTCGACGTCGAGCCGCTGCTCGGGCTCGTCGAGGATCAGCAGCCGCCGCGGGCGGACGAACGCGGTCGCCAGCGCCAGGCGCCGGCGCTGGCCCGAGGACAGGGTGCCGGGCAGCTGGCCCGACTGCGGCACCAGCTGCACCTCCTCCAGCACCTCGTCGACCTGGGCGTCGGGGTCGGTGATGCCGTGCGCCCGGGCCAGCAGGTCGAGGTGCTCGACCACGGAGAGGTCGGGGAAGAAGTCCAGGTCGTCGATCACCGTCGCCACGTCCCGCCGGACCTGGGGGTCGGTCTCCGACATCGGGTGGCCGCAGACCTCGATGGTGCCCTCGTCGGGACGGTCGGCCCCGACGAGGCAGCGCAGCAGCGTCGACTTGCCGGCGCCGTTCCGGCCGGTCAGCGCGATGGCCTCGCCGGCCCGTACCTCCAGGTTGAAGTTGTCGAAGATGGTGTTGGGTCCGAAGGCACGGCGCAGGCCGGTCACCTTGAGCACGGTTGCGCGTTTGGCCACCGGAGAAGTGTGCCTCAGCGCAGCGCGACCAATCCCTGTCGGCGCGGTCACCGAAGCACCTGCGAGGAACACGGCGAGAACACCGCCGAGAACACTGCCGACGCGCCCACCGGGGACAACGACGGTCCGAGCTCGAGGGGGGCGAGAAGTGTCCGCACTGCTGGTCGAGCCGACGACCCGGCCGCTCCGCGAGCGCTCAGGGTACGGTCGCCGCGTGAACCTGCACGTCGTCGCCGACGAGCCGGAGCCCTCCGGTCCGCCGGAGGACGACGCAGCCGCGGCGCAGCGCACCGACCGCGCGCAGGAGGCGGCCGACCTGGCCGGACTCCTCCGTCGCGTCGCCCGCGGCGACTCCGAGGCCTTCGCCCGCCTCTACGACGCCACCTCCGCGCGGACCTACGGCGTCATCTGGCGCGTGCTGCGGTCGGCCGACCACGCCGCCGAGGTCACGCAGGAGGTCTACACCGAGGTGTGGCGGCAGGCGGCGCGCTTCGAGGAGTCGAAGGGTTCGGCCACGGCCTGGATCACGACGATGGCCCACCGTCGTGCGGTCGACCGCGTCCGTTCGGTGACGAGCGAGGTCGCGAGGGACGAGCACTACGCGCGGGCCGAGCCCGGCCGCGAGGTCGACCACGTCTGGGAGGGCGTGTCCTCCCGGCTCGACGCCGACCGCGTCCGCAAGGGCATGGAGTCGCTGACCCCGATCCAGCGCGAGGCCCTGGCCCTCGCCTACTTCGGCGGCTACACCCAGAGCCAGGTGGCCGAACGGCTGAAGCTGCCGCTCGGCACCGTGAAGACCCGCATCCGCGACGGTCTCATCAGTCTGCGCAGCACCTTGGGGGTGGAGTCGTGAGCGAGATCCACGACGCGGCCGCCGCGTACGCGCTCGACGCCCTCGACCCGGCCGAGCAGGAGGAGTTCGAGCTCCACCTGGCCGGGTGCGCCGACTGCCGCACCGAGGTCGCCGAGCTCCGCGAGATCGCCTCCGGCCTCGTCCTGCCCGCCGGCGCCCCGCCGCCCCCGCCGGCCCTGCGCGCTTCCGTGCTCGCGGGCATCGTCGGGGTCGAGCAGCTGCCGCCGACGGCCGGTCGCCCGCGGCGGGCCATGGCCTCGACCGAGGCCGACGAACCCGTCGCCGCACCCGTACCGGTGGCGGCGGCCGATCCCCTCGACGAGCTCGCGCTGCGCCGCGCCAGCCGTCGGGCGCGGGCGCTGTCGTTCGCCGTCGCCGCGGTCACCGTCGTCGCTCTCGCGCTCGGCGGGGTCGTCTACTCCCTGGCCCGCCAGTCCGACACGCCGCCGGTCGCCTCGCCGCCCGTCTCTCAGGGCCCGCAGGTGGACCCGTCGCTGCTCGCCGCACCGGACGCCGAGATCCTGCCGACGACGCTGAAGAACGGCGCGAAGGTCTCCTTCGTCGTCTCGAAGAGCCAGAATCGGGCCGCGTTCGTCAGCACGGACCTGCCCCTGCCCGGCGTCGGCAACGTGTACCACCTGTGGACGCTGAAGGGCGACACCGTGGTCCGCCCCGACACCACGCTGCCGGGGGGCACGAACCAGGTCCAGCTGTTCTCGGGCCCGGTGGACGACTCGAACGCTCTCGCGGTGAACATCGAGCCGGCGGGGTCCAACCCCTCGGCGCCGACGACGCCGGTGCTCGGCGCCGTCAAGATCTGAGTCCCGGTCGTCCTCGGTCCGCTCGCGGGCGGACCGGGCACCGACCGCTCCGCCCGGTTGTGTCGGTGGTCCGTGCCACAGTTCCTCCCATGGTCGACGACGCAGCCGAAGCCCCTTCCCGGTCGGGTGCCCGGGCCACGCTGGCCAAGCGGCGCTCCGACGTCGCCACGATGTTCGACGACGTGGCGGCGCGGTACGACCTGGCCAACGACGTGCTGTCGCTCGGGCAGGACCGGGCCTGGCGTCGCGCCGTGCTGGCGGCGGTGAGCGCCCGGCCGGGCGAGCGGGTCCTCGACCTCGCGGCCGGGACCGGGACCTCGAGCGAGCCGTTCGCGCAGGCGGGTGCCACCGTCGTCCCGACCGACCTGTCGCTGGGCATGCTGCGCGTCGGCAAGCGGCGCCGCCCGGCGCTGGCCTTCGTGGCCGCCGACGCGCTGCAGCTGCCGTACGCCGACGGCGCGTTCGACGCGGTCACCATCTCCTTCGGGCTGCGCAACGTCGAGGACACCCAGGCGGCCCTGGCGGAGATGCTCCGGGTGACCCGCCCCGGTGGGCGCCTGGTGGTCTGCGAGTTCTCCGCGCCCGTCTGGGCCCCGTTCCGCCGCGTCTACACCGAGTACCTGATGGCCGCCCTGCCCCGCATCGCGTCGGTGGTCTCGTCCAACCCGGCGGCGTACCACTACCTGGCCGAGTCGATCCGCGCCTGGCCCGACCAGGTGAGGCTGGCCGCGCGGATCGCCGACGCCGGCTGGCACGACGTCGCGTGGCGCAACCTGTCGGGCGGGGTCGTCGCCCTGCACCGGGCGGTCCGGTGACCACGTACGCGGCGCTGCCCCTCGTCCCCGGCCGCACGGACCAGGACCTGGCCGCAGAGGACGCCGCTGCGGCCAGGGGCGTCGTGCTGGACCCCTGGGCCGCCCGCAGCTGCCCGGTGAAGACCCAGCACCGGTTCGACCCGGGCAGCACCCCGACCCCGCACGCACCCTCGGCGCCCGACGACCCGCTCGCCCTGCGCGCCGAGGCCGCCCGCCGTCGCCGGGCGGTCGTGCTGGAACGGCTCATCGACCGTTGCGCCGGACGGGTCGCCGACCTGCGCCTGCTGGCGGCGGACGGGCCCGAGGTGCAGGCTGCCGCCACCCGACGGGCGCTGGCCGACGGTGTCGACGTGGTCGTCGGCGGAGTCCTGCCGCTCGACGTCGCTGGGCACCGGAGCGGGTCGCCGGACCTGCTGGTCCGGGGTGCGGACACCCCCGCCGGGAGCCCCGCGTACCACCCGGTCCTCGTCGTCTGGCACAAGGTGCTCGCTCCGGCGCCGGAGGGCGAGGAGGGTGGGAGCGTCGCGACGCTGCCCTGGACGTCGTTCGCGCACCCCTCGCCGGTCGCGCTCCGGCACCGGCCGGGTGTGGCGCTGCGGCTCCGTTCCGAGGAACGCGACCTGCGCCAGCTCGCCCACCACCACCGGCTGCTGCAGGCGGCCGGGTTCGGGGCGGCGACGGCCTGGGGCGGCCTGGTGGGGACCGACCCTCCGGCCGAGCCCGTCCTGGACCCGTCGGAGGGCTCGGGGAACGGCTCAGGGAGCGGGCCGGACGACCCGACCCTGACCTGGTGCGACCTCGCGGAACCGGTGCTGCGGACGTTCGACCCGGAGGTCCCCGGCGGCTACCGGCGGGAGGCCGCCCTCGAGCGCTACGACGCCGCGTTCGCCCGGCGGCTGGCCGTCGCCGAGGCGGCCCTGCGGGGCGAGCCCCTGCTGGAGCCGGTCGTCGTCCGCGAGTGCCCCACCTGCGCGTGGTGGGAGCGGTGCCGGTCGCGCCTCGACGACGACGACGTGAGCCTGCGGATCGACCGCGGGGCGCTCGACCGGACCGAGGTCGAGGCCCTCCGTGGTCTCGGCACGGGAACCGTCCGGGCGCTCGCGGCCGCCGACCTCGACGTCCTGCTGCCGCGCTACCTGGAGCGGGTGCCGCTCCGCAGCCACGCCGGGTCCCGGCTGCGTACGGCTGCCCGGCGGGCACGGTTGCTCGTGAGCGGGGTGCCCTTCGTCCGGGAGACCTCGGGACCGATCGCGGTGCCCGCCGCGGGCGTCGAGGTCGACCTGGACATCGAGAGCTCGGCCGAGGGCCGGGTCTACCTCTGGGGCTTCTGGGTCGAGCGGCCGGGCCACGGCGGTGCGGGGACGGCCGACGAGGGCGAGTACGTGGCCTTCGCGGCGTTCAGCGACCTCGACGAGGAGGCGGAGACCGCCCTGGCCGTCGAGGCGTTCACCTGGCTGCGCCGCCTTGTGCAGTCGGAGGCCGGGTCCGAGGCCGGGCACGACCCGGGGGTGGCCGTCTACCACTACAGCGCGTACGAGCCGAACCAGATCGACGCGCTGGCGCGACGTTCCGGGCACCCGGTGCTCGCGTGGGCGTCGGCGTACGCGCGGGAGGGCTTCGTCGACCTGCTCGAGGTCGTCAAGGAGCACTGGTTCGGGGTCGGCGGGCTGGGGCTCAAGCTGGTCGCGGCCCACGCCGGCTTCGCCTGGCGCGACGAGGACCCGGGCGGTCTCAACTCGCAACGCTGGTTCGCCGACGCCGTGCACGGTCCCGACCCGGACGTCCGGGCGGCTGCGGAGACGCGGGTGCTGGCCTACAACGAGGACGACGTCCTCGCCACCCGGCACGTCCGGGCCTGGCTGCGCGCGCAGGCCTGACGGACGACGGCCCGGACCGGTCGCCGGGGGCGGGGCGTCAGCCGCCGAGCCCCCGCATCGCCTCGTCGAGGGCGCGCCGGCGGGAACGGTCCAGGCGGACCTCGACCAGCTCGATCCCCGCGGGCGGCGACGCCAACGCGTCCCGCAGCTCGTCGGCCGTCGTGACCTGGCGGTAGGCCAGACCCGCGGCGTGGGCCAGGCCCTCGACCCGGACGCCCTGCGGGGTGCCGAACACCCGCTCGAACGACCCGGCGTAGCCCGCGGCGCCCTGCTCGAGGGTGGTGAAGATGCTGCCGCCGTCGTCGTTGACCACGACCAGGCGCAGGTCGGGTCGGGGCTCGAGCGGACCCACCACGAGGCCGGTCGCGTCGTGCAGCAGCGAGAGGTCGCCCAGCAGCGCGGTCACCGGCCGACCCGACCCCCAGGCCACCCCGACCGCGGTCGACACGAGGCCGTCGATGCCGGCGAGCCCGCGGTTGGCGTACACCGGGGTCGACCACTCGGCGAGCGGCGCGAGGTCGAGGTCGCGGACCGGGTTGGAGGAACCGACCAGGAGGGTGTCGGCCGACCCCAGCGACGCGAGGACCACCCGGGCGACCTCGGGCCCGCTCAGCTCCGGCCAGCCGGCCAGCAGCCGGTCCAGCCGGGACCGGGTCCGCTGCTCGGCCCCGCGCCACCGCTCGAACCACTCCTGCTCGACCGCTCCGGGTGCGGGCAGGGCCACGTCGTCGACGACCCTCGTCGCGGCCCGTCCCGGGTCGGGCCAGTCGGCGTACGGGGTCGTGACGACCAGCTCGACGTCGGCCCGCGACAGCAGCTGGCTGACCGGCCGGGACAGGGTCGGGTGCCCGACGACGACGACCCGCTCGACCTCGGCGGCGAGGCCGGCCAGCAGCAGCCGGTAGGTGCTGAAGGCGGCCGCGCCCGAGCGGGCGTTGCTCGAGGCCTCGGCGAGCAGCGGCACCGACGCCGCCGCGGCCCGGGCCGCCCAGGTCCGCCCGAGCGCGGGCGGCGCGTCCCCGGCCACCACCACCGTGCGGACGCCCGGCTCCAGCGCGAGAGGTGGCGCCGGGTCGGGCGGTCGGACGTCGGTCAGCACGACCTCGGGCAGGGCTCGACCGAGCGCGTCCGGGTCGGGCACGAGCGGGTCGGCGAGCTCGACGTCGAGGTGCACCGGTCCGGGCAGCCGGCTGCGCACCCCGGTCGCGGCGGCGAGCAGGCGAGCCACCTCGTACGCCGCCCCCTCCGCCGTGGAGACGGTGGCGACCGCCCTCACGTGGCTGGTGAACAGGCCCTGCTGGTGGGTCGTCTGGTTGGCGCCGGTCCAGCGGAGCGCGGCCGGCCGGTCGGCGCTGACCACGACCAGGGGCACGTGGCTGTGCCAGGCCTCGAGGACGGCGGGGTGCAGGTTGGCCACGGCGGTGCCGGAGGTGGTGACGACGGGGACGGGTCGACCGGACGCCTTGGCCAGGCCCAGCGCCAGGAACCCGGCGCCGCGCTCGTCCACCCGGACGTGCAGCCGCAGGAGCTCGTCGCGGTCCGCGGCCCAGAGCACCAGGGCGAGCGGCGCGCTGCGCGAGCCCGGGGCGAGCACGACCTCCCGCACGCCACCGGCCAGCAGCGACGCGACGAGCGTGGCGGCGAGCGCCGACGCGTCAGCCACGGACCGTCTCCGCCTCGGCGGCCAGGGCCCGCGTGCCCGCCAGCCGCCGGCACCACCCGGTCTCGTCGGCCGGATCCATGCGGTGCCGGGCGAGCCTGTCCTCGTCGACGGTCACCGGCCGGACGGCCAGCATCCCGTCCACCGGGCGCAGCGGCTCGGTCACGACGTCGTCGGCCAGCAGCCCGATGGTGGCCAGGCCGCAGGCGTACGGCAGCTCGGGCAGGGCGGCGGCCAGCGCGACACCGGCGGCCAGACCCACGGAGGTCTCGACCGCGCTGGACACGACCACGGGCAGGCCGATCCGCTCGGCGACCTCCAGGGCCGCCCGCACCCCGCCGAGCGGGGCCACCTTCAGCACCACGACGTCGGCCGCGTCGAGGGCGACGACCCGGTAGGGGTCCTCGGCGCGCCGGATCGACTCGTCCGCGGCGACCGGGACCGGACGACCGGCCCGGGCCAGCCGGACGCGGAGCGCGGCCAGGTCCTCGACGGCGGCGCACGGCTGCTCGACGTACTCCAGGTCGAAGCGGTCGAGCGCGCGCACGGCACGTTCCGCGGCGTCGAGGTCCCAGGCGCCGTTGGCGTCGACCCGGAGCCGGCCGCCCGCGCCCAGGGCGTCGCGCACCGCCTCGCCGCGGGCCAGGTCGTCGGCGAGCGTCTGGCCCCGTTCGGCGACCTTCACCTTGGCGGTGCGACAGCCGGAGGCCGCGACGATCTCGTACGCCTGCTCCGGCCCGACCGCCGGCACCGTGCAGTTGACGGCCACCTCGGTCCGGACCGGCGCGGGCCAGCCCTGTCCCGCCGCCTCGTCCGCGGCCCGCAGCCAGGGCAGGAGCTCGGCCCCGGAGTAGTCGAGGAAGGGGCTCCACTCCGCCCAGCCGGCCGGCCCCCGCCAGAGCAGGCCCTGGCGCTGCGTCAGCCCCCGGAACCGGACCGGCATGGCGAGGGAGTAGCCGCGCACCCCGTCGTCCGTCGCGTCCGTCACGAGGTGGAGTCTCCCCCATCGACGGGAGCGGCCGGCGTGCCCGGCCCCACCTACGCTTGGCCCCGTGACCCCAGGCAGCACGGCGACGCTGCTGCGCCCGGTCGAGGAGGCCGAGCTGCCCGCGGCGCTCGCTGCCGCCCTCGACGGCGGTCCTCCCGTCGCCCCGCTGCCCACGGACCCCGTCGAGCGGGCGCGCGCCGTGCAGGCCCTGCGGCTCGACGAGCCCGCCGACGCCGACGCGGCGGTCGTGGTGCTCAGCTCGGGGTCCACGGCCGAGCCGAAGGCCGTCGTGCTCTCCGCCGCAGCGATCCGGGCTGGGGCGACGGCGACGCACGACCGGCTCGGCGGTCCCGGTCACTGGCTGCTGCCGCTGCCCAGCCATTACGTCGCCGGGCTGATGCCCCTGGCCCGCGCCCACCTGGGCGGCACCAGCGTCGTCCGGGTGGCCCGCGACCTCTCCGACCTCCCGGCCGTGGACCTGCCGAGCGGGCGGCGCTACCTCTCCGTCGTCCCGACCCAGCTCGTCCGCGCGCTCGAGCGGCCCGATCTCGTCGCCGCGCTCGCCGGGCTGGACGCCGTCCTCGTCGGCGGCGGCGCCGTCGACGCCGCGGTGCTCGCGCGGGCCCGCTCGGCCGGGATCCCCTGCGTCACCACGTACGGGATGAGCGAGACGTGCGGAGGTTGCGTCTACGACGGAGTCCCCCTGAACGGCGTCGACGTCGGGGTCGACGAGGACGACCGCATCAGCGTCTGCGGACCCGTCCTCTTCTCCGGCTACCGGGGACGGCCCGACCTGACCGCGGTGGCGTTCGAGTCCGGATGCTTCCGAACTGCGGACCGCGGGGGCTGGCTGACCGAGCGGGACGGGACCCACCGCCTCGAGGTGCTCGGGCGCGTCGACGACGTCGTCGTCAGCGGTGGCTACAACGTCGACCTCTTCGCGGTCGAGCAGCGAGCTCTGGGCTGGTCGGGGCGCGGGACCGCCGAGATGGTCGTGATCGGGGTGCCGCACCCGGAGTGGGGGGTCGAGGTCGTGGTCGTCGCTGACGGACCGCTCGCGTTCGACGGCCTGCGCGCCTGGGTCCGCGCCGAGCTGCCGGCCGTCGCCGCGCCCCGGCGTCTGGTCGTCCTCGACCGGCTGCCGCGGACGGCCAGCGACAAGGTCGACCGACGCCGGCTGCAGCAGGACCTGGCCGAACCGGAGGACGGACGATGACCGCGCACGCAGACCAGGGCTCCGCCGCCCGCGCCACCGCCGGGCAGTGGGTCGAGGGAGCACGCCCCCGGACCCTGCCGGCCGCCATCTCCCCCGTCGTCGCCGCGACCGGCCTCGCCGCGTTCGAGGGCGCGGCGGACGCCGTCGCCGCCGTCCTCGCCCTCGTCGTCGCCCTCGCGCTGCAGGTCGGCGTGAACTTCGCCAACGACTACTCCGACGGGATCCGTGGCACCGACGCGGACCGGGTCGGTCCGCTGCGCCTGGTCGGCTCCGGCCTGGCCCGGCCCACGACCGTCCGCGCCGCCGCGTTCGCCTCGTTCGCGGTCGCGGCGGTCGCCGGCCTCGTGCTGGTCCTGCTGACCGGGCACTGGTGGTTGCTCGCGGTCGGCGCGGCCTCGGTGCTCGCCGCCTGGTACTACACCGGTGGGCGGCGCCCGTACGGCTACCGCGGCCTGGGCGAGGCGTTCGTCTTCGTGTTCTTCGGGCTCGTGGCCGTGGGGGGGACCGGCTACGTGCAGACCGGGCACGTCACCGTCGCCCTGCTGCTGACGGGTGTCTGGGTCGGCGCGCTGACCACGGCGATCCTGGTGGCGAACAACCTGCGCGACCTCCGCGGGGACGCCGCGACCGGCAAGCTGACGCTGGCCACGCGCCTGGGCGACCGTCGGACCCGCTCGTTCTACGTCGCCCTCGTGGCCGTCGGCGCGCTCGGCCTGGCCGGCGTCGCCGCCCTCACGACCGCCTGGGCGCTGCTCGGGCTGCTGCCGCTGCTGCTCCTCGTCCGCCCGTGCCGCGCCGTCCTCACCGGCGCGATCGGGCGTGACCTCATCGGCGTCCTCAAGGCCACCGGGAGCGCGGAGCTCGTCGCCGCCGTGGTCAGCGCGCTCGCCCTCGTCCTCGCCTGAGCCACCGGCGGGGGGCAAGCGCCCGATCCCCTCGCCAGGGGCTCAGGGGACGTCTGCGTGGTCGGCGTCCCAGGTGCCGGTGGCGAGGAAGTGGTCCAGCACCCGGGTGGGTCCGGTCAGGTCCCAGCCGCGGGCGGCGACCCAGTCGTCGTCGTAGTAGCTGTTCAGGTAGCGCCGGCCGTCGTCGCAGAGCAGCGTGACGACGCTGCCCTGGCGACCCTGCGCCACCATCTCGGCGACGACCTGGCAGGCGCCCCACAGGTTCGTGCCGGTGGACCCGCCGGCCATGCGGCCCATCCGCGCCGTGCCCCAGCGCATCGCCGCCACCGACGCCGCGTCCGGGACGCCGATCATCCGGTCCACGACCTCGGGCACGAAGCTCGGCTCGACCCGCGGCCGTCCGATGCCCTCGATCCGGGAGCCGGTCGCCGTGACGCTCGTGTCGCCGGTGCTCCAGGAACGTTCGAACGCCGAGCCCTCGGGGTCGACCACGCACAGCGAGGTCGCCAGCCGGTGGTAGCGCAGGTAGCGCCCGATGGTCGCGCTGGTGCCGCCCGTGCCGGCCCCCACGACGACCCAGTCGGGCACCGGGTGCGGCTCCCGGCCCAGCTGCGCGAACATCGACTCGGCGATGTTGTTGTTCCCCCGCCAGTCGGTGGCCCGCTCGGCGTACGTGAACTGGTCGAGGTAGTGCCCGCCGCACTCGGACGCCAGCCGCTCGGCCTCGGCGTAGATCGCGCCCGGGGAGTCGACGAGGTGGCACCGCCCGCCGTAGAACTCGATCAGCTCGCACTTCTCCTTGACCGTCGTCGCCGGCATCACCGCGACGAAGGGCAGCCCGAGGAGCCGGGCGAAGTACGCCTCGCTCACCGCCGTCGAGCCGGACGAGGCCTCGACCAGCGTCGTGCCCTGCTCGATCCAGCCGCTGCACAGCCCGTACAGCACGAGCGAGCGCGCCAGCCGGTGCTTGAGGCTGCCGGTCGGGTGCACCGACTCGTCCTTGACGTAGAGCGAGACCCCCCACTCCGGGGGGAGCGGGAACACGTGCAGGTGGGTGTCGGCGCTCCGGTTGGCGTCCGCCTCGACCTGCCCGAGGGCCCACTCGAGCCACTCGCGGTCGCGGGCACGGCCCTGCTCACCGCGCACGGCCGGCTCCTTCCGGGGTGCCCTGGTGGAACCGCTGGCGCCAGCGCCCCTCGGAACGCACCCAGACCGAGCTGCGCAGGGCCGACCCGACGTCCGTACGGCTGCGCCACAGCAGCAGCACCACGTCCGGGGCCAGCGGCTCGACCGACAGCACCTCCAGGTCCGCACCGGCCAGCGGCGCGATGCTGTCCAGCATCTCCGCCCGGCTCCAGCTCCGGCCCGAGGCGCCGTGCTCGGTCCAGGCCGGGTCGAGCAGCGCGGCGACCGCGTCCGGGTCGGAGCGCACCTCGGCGCTCAGCAGGGCGCGCTCGAGGGCGACCACCTCGTCGAGGTCGTCGCCCGGGGTCGCTGGTCGCACCCGAGCCGGCGCTGCCCCGGCTCCGGCTCCCGAGAACAGATCCTCGTCGGCGTCGACCGCCTCGACGGGCACGGTGGCCGCGGCGCCCGGGTAGCCAGGTCCCGGGTCGTGCGGCCGTCGGGCCTGGAACGCGGTCGACGCGGCGACCGCGCGGCGGTCGGCCTCCTCGTTGAGCGGGTGCCCGGCGTGGCCCTTGACCCACTCGAGCTGGACGCGGCGGCCTTTGATGGCGACGTCGATGGCCTGCACGAGGTCCACGTTCATGACCGGCTTGCCGTCCTTCTTGCGCCAGCCCTTGCGCTTCCAGCCCGCCATCCACTGGGTGACGATGTTGATCACGTACATGCTGTCGCAGTAGACGAGCAGGTCGTCGTCGACGTGCGCGGTCTGGCGCAGCAGGTCCAGCACGGCCATCAGCTCGCCCATGTTGTTGGTGCCGCGGGGCCAGCCGCCGCTCGCCCAGGTCCCCTCGTCGACGTACCAGGCCCACCCCGCCGGGCCGGGGTTCCCCAGAGCCGAACCATCCGCCGCTGCCACGATCGTCACGGCGCCAGTCTCTCGCGCCGTCGACCATGCTCGGGTCGGCGAAGGCCTGGTCGGAGCGAGGGGGCACGCCCCGTCCGGTCACGGCCCGTACCCGGCCGAGGCCGCCGGCCGAGACCGGTGGCCGCGGCCGGCTGGGTCAGCGCCTCAGAACCCGCTGCCCGCGTAGTCCTCGCCGGCGGGCTCGGGCCGGTGGGCACCGTCGGGGTCGTTCGTCGAACCCTCGGCGTACTCGGCCTCGACGACCGGCCCCTGGCCGGGCTCCGGGTCCGCCGGCTGGGGTGGGTCCGGCACCTCGGCCAGCTCCTCGTCGTCCATCGCCCGCGGGTCGCGCAGCTCGGGCTCGCTCATCTGGCCTCCTGTTGTCATGGGCGGTTCTTGCCTCTGCCTTACCCCGGGCTTACCCCGTCTTGCGACGGAACGTGCGCTTGGTCTCGACCCGGCCGTGGGCGTGGCCGGGGGTCTGCCCGGCGTCCAGGTGGTCCTCGCCGTGACGCGCCTTCTTGGCGTCGAGCGCCTCGCGGAACCTGCGCTTGGTCTCGTCGGCGGGGCTCTCGTCGGCCGGGGTCCCACCGGTCGGGGCCTCAGGCTCGGTCGGTGGGGTCGTCTCCGGCTCGTGGGCGCTCATGGCGCCATTGTGTCCCCTGGGTCGGAGGAGCCGGAGCGCGCACGGTCCACCCACCGCCCCGGCAGCCTCAGAGGGGTCCCGGCACGTCGCTCGGGGCCGCGGACAGCTCGAGGTCGTCGAGCAGCACGAGCAGCGCCCGCTGCTCGTGGCGGAAGTGGTTGTCGAGGAGCGCCGCCACGCCGGCGAGGTGGGGGTGTGCGGCCTCGAGGGCGGTGGACAGCGCACGGTCCTCGCCCCGGTGGTGCCCGTCGAGCGCGGCACAGAAGCCGTGGCAGCAGAGGAGGAGGTCGCGGGTCGCCCGCTCGTCGACCCGACGTCGCGCACGGCTGCGCGGGTGACGTCCAGCGCCTCACGGAGCCGCACGTGGACGGCCCGCAGCTCGGTGCTCCACGCCACCAGCCGCGGCGTCTCGCGGTCCGGCACGCGAGGACGAAGAGAGGGACGAGGACCTCGCCGGCTCCTTCGGTACGAGCGCCTCCAGGCCTGGCACGGACTGCCGCCGGCACGCCGACGCCGGTCCGACCCCCGGGCCTGCGGCGGCGAGCCCGTCCAGGGTCGCCCGACCTACAGCAGCGGCGGGTGGCCCGCCCGGGTCATCCGCCAGAC
>Ga0210040_10001162_pt1 | contig 40719 bp, 40 predicted proteins | sample CryGeyCG12114_NA_FD_185462 | JGI IMG/M metagenome (GOLD analysis project Ga0210040, IMG submission 185462) | Groundwater microbial communities from aquifer - Crystal Geyser CG19_WC_8/21/14_NA (SPAdes) (version 2) | ecosystem: Environmental > Aquatic > Deep subsurface > Groundwater | place: USA... | reverse complement strand
CGCAACTGCTCGGCCGAGAAGTTCCGCAGGTCCGCCGGAACACGAACCCGGTCCAGCAACGGCGTCCGCGCGCGCGACACGCCAGGCGACACAACAGGGGGAACAGTCATCAGAAGCTTCCTCGGGCGGCTTTAGTTCTTGCGCCGGATCACGTGGGACGCCAAGGCCCGCAGCAGGTCGGCCCGCTTGTCGAAGTTGTCCAGGTGCGTCACGGCCTGGTCCACCAGCCGCGCGGCCTGGGCCCGGGCGCGCTCCGGGCCGAGAAGCCCCAGCAGGGTCGCTTTCCCCGCGCCGGCATCCTTTCCGGTCGCCTTGCCGGCCTCCTCCGGCGTCGCGGTGAGGTCCAGCAGGTCGTCGGCGATCTGGAAGGCGGCACCGACCTCGCGCCCATAGGCCCCCAGGCACTGGCGCTGGTGGGTTCCGGCCTTGCCCAGGATGGCCCCCGCCTCGGCCGAGAACTCGATCAGCCGCCCGGTCTTGAGAAGCTGCAGGCGCCCCACCGCGGCCTCGTCCAGCGGCTCGGTGGCCTTCTCGGCCATCATGTCCAGCATCTGCCCGCCGACCATGCCGCGCGCGCCTGCGGCCAGGGCCAGGTGCAGGCAAAGCTCCGCCCGCACCGCCGGATCGGAATGGGTCTCGGGGGAGGCCAGCACCACGAAGGCCTGGGTCTGGAGCGCATCCCCCACCAGGATAGCCGTCGCCTCGTCCCAGGCGCGGTGCACGGTCGGCTTGCCCCGGCGCAGGTCGTCGTTGTCCATGGCGGGCAGGTCGTCATGCACCAGCGAATAGGCGTGCAGCATTTCCACCGCCGCCGCGACCCGCAGGGCCGATTGCGGGGCGACACCGAACTGGCGGGCGGATTCCAGCACCAGGAAGGCGCGCATCTTCTTGCCGCCGCCCATGCAGGCGTAGCGCATGGCCGCGAAAAGGGAGCGTTCGTCCCCTTCCTCGGCGGGAAGCAGGGCGTCCAGCGCCTCGTCCACCTCCGAGGCCGCCGCCGCGAGCGCCGCCTTCAGCGCCTCGTCCCCGGCCATGCCCGGGGCTTCCGCAGCGTCGCTCATTCCACGTCCCTCAGCGTCGGGCCGCCGGTGCCGGGCACCAGCGCCTGGACCCGGGCCTCGGCCTCGGCCAGCTTGCGGTCGCAATGCGCGCGAAGCTCGGTGCCGCGTGCATAGGAATCCATCGCCTCCTCCAGCTTCGCCTGGCCGCCCTCCAGGCGGCGGACAATGGCTTCCAGCTCGTTCATGGCCTCCTCGAAGGAAAGGCTCTCCACCGCGGGCGGATCGGATTCAGGCATCGGGGCTTCCGGTGGTCAGGCGTGCATCAAGGCGCGGACATGCGCCGCGGTGGAACGCGCAAGGGCGTGCAGGTCGTAGCCGCCTTCGAGCATGGAGACCACCCGGCCGCCGCAAACGCGGTTCGCCACCGCGGCGATGGCCTCGGTCACCCAGGCGAAGTCGTCCTCGGCCAGGCGCAGCGCGGCGAGGGGATCGAGCCGGTGGGCATCGAAGCCGGCGGAGACGATGATCAGGCCCGGCGCGAAGGCCTCCACCGCCGGCAGCCCCTGTGCCTCCCAGACGCGGCGGAAGGCAGGGCCGTCGGTGCCGGGCGCGAGGGGCAGGTTGAGGATGTTGCCGGCCCCCGTCTCGGAGGCCCCCCCCGTGCCGGGATAAAGCGGCATCTGGTGGGAGGAGACCAGCATCAGGCTCGGGTCATGCTCGAAGCAGGCCTGGGTGCCGTTGCCGTGGTGCACATCGAAATCCAGCACCGCCACGCGCTCCACCCCGTGGGCTGCCTGGGCATGGCGGGCAGCCACGGCGGCGTTGGCGAAAAGGCAGAACCCCATGGGCTCGGCCGGTTCGGCATGGTGCCCGGGCGGGCGCACGGCGCAGAAGGCACGCAGGAACTCGCCGCGCATGACGCTGTCCACCGCCTCCACCCCGGCGCCGGCGGCGCGCAGCGCGGCCTCGGCCGAATGGGCGTTCATGGAGGTGTCGGCATCCAGGTGGATACGCCGCCCCTCCGCCGGGCGCGTGGAAAGGATGCGCTCCACATGCGCCTCGGGGTGCACCCGCAGGAGCTGCTCGCGCGTGGCCTCCGGCGCGGAGGCCCGCACAAGGGTCGAGAATTCCTGTGTCTCCAGCGCCCGCAGCACGGCGCGGAGCCGGTCCGGGCATTCCGGGTGGCCCTCGCCGTTGTCGTGGCGAAGGCAGGCGGGGTGGGTGAGAAGAAGCATCACCCGGCCTCCCCCGCCGCGGCGGGCGGCCCGGGGCTCGCGCCCTTGTCCTCCTCCCGCTTGCGGAGCGTGTAGCGATAAACCCCCGCGCTCTCGCTGAAGGAGACCAGCGCATGGCCCGTTTCCCGGCAGAAGGCCTGGAAGTCGGCCACGCTGGCCGCATCGGTCGCCAGCACCGTCAGCCGGGCGCCCGCGGGCAGCGCGCGCAGCGCCTTGTTCGCCTTCAGCACGGGCAAGGGGCAGGTAAGGCCCTGCACGTCCAGCAGGGTCTCGTTCTTCGGCGGCTTGGGGGGGGCGGGGGGCGGTGCCATGGGGCCGGGCAATCCACCACCACGGGCGCTGCAAGTCCAGGGTCACGCGCCGGGCCACGCAAGTCGGCGGGCCGACGCGCCCGTGAACGCGCCCCCGCTGGACGGGCCGCCCGCACCCCGGCATTCATCGCTCCATGGCGATCAAGCTCGGCGTGGACCTCGGCGGAACCAAGACGGAGATCGTGGCACTCGATCCCGGCGGGGAGGTGCTGCTGCGCCACCGCGTGCCCACCGGGCAGGGCTACCGCGCCATCGTCGAAACCATCGCCGGCCTGGTGACCTCCGCGGAGGCGGAGCTTGGCGAGCGCGGCACGGTGGGGGTCGGCATCCCCGGCAGCATCAACCCGCAGACCGGCCTGGTCCGCAACGGCAACACCCAGGCGCTGAACGGCAATCCCCTGGACCGCGACCTCGGCGCCCTCCTCAACCGGGAGGTGCGGGTGATGAACGACGCCAACTGCCTGGCCATGAGCGAGGCCGCCGACGGCGCCGGCGCCGGTCACTCCGTTGTCTTCGCCGCCATTCTCGGCACCGGCTGCGGCGGCGGCTGGGTCGTGGATGGCCGCCCGCTGGACGGGCTGAACCGCGTGGCCGGTGAATGGGGCCACACGCCCCTGCCCTGGATGCGCGCGGAGGAATTCCCGGGTCCGGCCTGCTGGTGCGGCCGCCAGGGCTGCCTCGAGACCTTCCTCTGCGGCCCTGCGATCGCGCGGGATTGCGACGGCGAGGGCCACCGCGACGCCGGCCGCGTGGTGGAGCGCGCCGCCGCAGGGGACGAGGCGGCCCGCGCCGCGCTGGCCCGCCATGCCGACCGCCTGGCCCGGGCGCTCGCCGCCATCGTGAACATCATGGACCCCGACGTGATCGTGCTGGGCGGCGGCGTGTCCAACCACGCCCACCTTTACAGCGAGGTCCCCCGCCTCATGGCACCCTGGATCTTCGGAGACGCCAAGGCGGTCAACCTGGTGCGCGCCAGGCACGGCGACAGCTCCGGCGTGTTCGGCGCCGCCCGCCTCTGGGACAAGGGCTGACCCGACTCGGGCATCCCCTGCCGGGCCCGTGCTAGAGCGGGCCATGCCCACGGCCTTCCGGGAAGCCCAAAGCGTGCCCGTGCTCTGCCGGGACTGCTTGGCGCGGCCCAGCGAACAGCACCGCCGCTGCCCAGCCTGCGGCTCCTCGCGCCTCGCCCGCCACCCGGAACTGTTCTCCCTCGCCATCGCGCATGTGGATTGCGACGCCTTCTTCGCGAGCGTGGAGAAGCGCGACAGGCCGGAACTGGCCGCGCGGCCGGTGGTCATCGGCGGCGGGCAGCGCGGCGTGGTGTCGGCGGCCTGCTACGTCGCCCGCACGCGGGGCGTGCGCTCGGCCATGCCCATGTTCAAGGCGCTGCAAGCCTGCCCGGACGCGGTGGTGATCAAGCCGGACTTCGCGAAATACGTCGCCGCCTCCCGCCAGATCCGCGCCCTGATGGAGGAGCTGACGCCGCTGGTGCAGCCCATGTCCATCGACGAGGCCGTGCTGGACCTTTCGGGCACGGAGGCCCTGCACGGCACGCCTCCCGCCGCCACCCTGGCCCGCTTCGCACGGCGCGTGGAGCGGGAGGTGGGCGTCACCGTCTCCGTCGGCCTGGCCCCCAACCGGCTGCTGGCCAAGATCGCGGTGGAGCGGGACAAGCCGCGCGGCATGGCCTGCATCGGCGCCGCCGAAGCAGCCGCCCTGCTGGCGCCGGAACCGGTCACGATCCTGCCCGGCGTCGGCCCGGCCTTCGCGGCGAAGCTGGCGGCCCTCGGCTATGCCACGCTCGGCCAGCTCCAGACGCTCGATGCGCGCGAGGCGATGCGCCGCTTCGGCGAGGAAGGCGCGACCCTCGTCGCCCGCGCCCGCGGCGAGGACGGCCGGGCGGTGACGCCCGATCGCGAAACCAAGTCCATCTCCGCCGAGACCACCTTCGACCGTGACCTGTCGCTTGCCGCGGAGATGGAGCCGATCCTCTGGCGCCTCTGCGAGAAGCTCGCGCGCCGCCTCGGCGAGAAGGGCTTCGCGGCGGGTGGCGTGGTGCTCAAGCTCAAGACCGCCCGCTTCGCCCAGCGCACCCGCAACGTGCGGCTGCCCGGCGCCAGCGCGGTGCCGGAAACGATCTACGCCGCCGCCCGCGCCCTTCTGGCGCGCGAGGCCGACGGCACGCCCTTCCGCCTGATCGGCATCGGGGCCCAGCCCCTGGTGGAAGCGGCCGGCGCGGACCGGGGCGACCTGGCCGACCCCGAGGCACCCCGCCGCGCCGCGCGCTGGGCCGCCATGGAAGCGCTGCGCGCCCGATTCGGCGAGGGGGCGGTCCGCGCCGGGCGCGGGCTCCCCGTGCCGCGCTGAGCCGTCAGCCTCCGATGCGCGCCACGGTGGAGGCGATCAGCAACCCGATCGCCGTGTCCATCAGCACGAACAGCCCGGCCCGGAAGCCGCTGATCCGGAGCGCCCGCTGGGCGACGAACCATTCCAGCCAAAGGGCGTAGGCGAAGGCCATCAGGGTCAGCATCCCGCCCATTCCCGGCGGCAGGATCGATCCCAGCACCGTCGAGCCCAGAAGAACCGTGTAGGTCGCGAGGTTGGCCCAGTTCCAGGCCGCGATGAAGAGCGGCCAGAGCGGACCGCGCCCCCAAGCCTCCGCAAGCGCGAGGGAGACCAGCGGAAAGGCCACCCAGCCCAGCACGTAGCCGATCAGCTCCACCCCGAGCCCGGCGCTCAGCAGGGCGTCGTTGCCCATCGCCCGGATGATCAGGAACGGCACCAGGCAGATGGCGCCCGCCCAGAAGGAGCGCGCCGTGCCCTCCATGGAAAGCAGGGCGAGGCGCAGGCCCTCCTCCCGCCCGCGGGCAAGCAGGGTGGCGGCCCGGATTCCCGATACCACCTGCACTTCCGTGCTGACCCCGGGGGCGCTCAGCCCAGGCACTCCCGGATCACCGCGCCATAGAGCAGGGACAGGCGCCGCAGCTCCTCCACCGGCGTGCACTCATCCACCTTGTGCATGGTGGTGCCGACCGCGCCGAGTTCCGCCACCGGGCAGAGGCGGGTGATGAAGCGGGCATCCGAGGTGCCGCCGCCCGTGTCCAGCGCACCCTCCTCGCCCGTCGCGCCGCGCACCGCGCGCCGCAGCGCCTCCACGAAGGGGCCGGGCTTCGTCAGGAAGGCCTCGCCGGAGCAGGAGAAGCGTGCCTCATGGCGCGGTGCCTCCTCCGCCAGGATGCCGCGGATCCAGGCCTCCAGGCTCGCCGCCGTGTGGGTGTCGTTGAAGCGGATGTTCAGACGCGCGGCGGCCTGGGCCGGCACGATGTTCCCGGCCGCGTTGCCGACATCCACGGTGGTGACCTGCAGGGTGCTCGGCTGGAACCAGTCCGTGCCGGCGTCGAGCGGCTCAGCGGTCAGGCGGTGCAGCACCCGCACGAGCCGGTGGACCGGGTTGTCCGCCCGCTCGGGATAGGCGACGTGCCCCTGGGTGCCCAGCACCGTGATGGCGGCCGAGACGCTGCCGCGCCGGCCGACCTTGATGGTGTCGCCCAGCCGCGCCTTGCTGGTGGGCTCGCCCACCAGGCACATGTCGGGCACCAGGTGGTTCTCCGCCATCCAGTCCAGCACGCGGGTGGTGCCGTCGGTGGCCTCGCCCTCCTCGTCCCCGGTGATCAGGAAGGAGAGCGTGCCGCGATCCGCCGTGCCGTCCGCCACCGCATCGGCGGCGGCGGCCACGAAGGCGGCAACGCCCCCCTTCATGTCCACCGCGCCCCGGCCGTAGAGGATGCCGTCCTCCAGCGCGGCCTCGAAGGGGCCATGCCGCCATCCCTCGCCCGGCGGCACCACGTCCGTGTGCCCGGCGAAGCAGAGATGTGGCCCGTTGCCGCCCGAGCGGCGGATGGCGAACAGGTTCTCCGTCTCCCCGAAGCGCAGCCGCGTGCAATCGAAGCCCAGCGGCGCCAGCGCCCCTTCCAGCACCGCCATCGCCCCGGCATCGGCCGGGGTGACGGAGGCGCAGCGGATCAGCGCCTGCGCGACCGGAAGGGGATCGCCGGCCATCAGTCGCGCAGCAGCTCGTTGATGGAGGTCTTCTCGCGGGTGCGCGCGTCCACGCGCTTGACGATCACCGCACAATAGAGGCTCGGTCCCGGCGAACCATCCGGCAGCGGGCGACCCGGGAGCGTCCCCGGCACCACCACGGAATAGGCGGGCACCCGGCCGACGAAGACCTCGCCGGTGGCCCGGTCGATGATCTTGGTCGAGGCGCCGAGGAACACGCCCATGGAGAGCACCGCGCCGCGCTCCACGATCACCCCCTCCGCCACCTCGGAGCGCGCGCCGATGAAGCAGTCGTCCTCGATCACCACCGGGTTCGCCTGCAGCGGCTCCAGCACGCCGCCGATGCCCACTCCGCCCGAAAGGTGGCAGTTCCGGCCGATCTGCGCGCAGGAACCCACGGTGGTCCAGGTGTCCACCATGGTGTTGCGGTCCACATAGGCGCCCAGGTTCACGAAGCTGGGCATCAGCACCACGCCCGGCGCGATGAAGGCCGAGCGGCGCACGACGGCGCCCGGCACGGCCCGGAAGCCCGCCTCGCGGAAGCGGTTCTCGCCCCAGTCGGAGAACTTCAGCGGCACCTTGTCATAGGCCCCCGCGGCGGTGTCGCTCACCATGCTCTCCTCCAGCCGGAAGGACAGCAGCACCGCCTGCTTGAGCCACTGGTTCACGCGCCAGCCACCCTGCCCGTCCGGCTCGGCCACGCGCGCCCTGCCGGAGTCGAGCGCCTCCAGCGCCGCCTCCACCGCGTCACGGTCCTCGCCCATGGTCGCGGGCGAAAGATCGGCGCGGCGCTCCCAGAGCGCCTCGATGCGGGGCTGGAGGGCGGCGAGGTCCATGTGCGAAGTCCTGATTCCCGGGCGCGGCCCCCTTCGCCCGGCCAAGCCACGCTGTCAACGATCCCTGGCGCGAAGGCCTGCGGCGGCCGCGTTCACCCGGTCTTCATCATGGTCGCGCACCATGCCAGCCGGACCGGAGCCTTTCGCGGGGCTCCCGCCGGATGGAAAGGACGCGATGATGGATCCCGCGATCGCGCTCTCCCCCCGGCGTATGGATGAAGCCAAAAGGGCCCGGCTGGCGGAACGGGCCGATACGCCGCCGGAGGTTCTCTTTTTCCTCGCCAATGATCCCACCACCACCGTCCGCGCCGCCATTGCCGCGAACGCCGCGACCCCGCCACTGGCCGACCAGGTGCTCTCGCGCGACACCGAGCAGGGAGTGCGCCGCGTGCTGGCCCGCAAGCTCGCCTCGCTCGCCCCAACGCTGGACCCCGCCGCCACGGAGCGGCACCGCCGCGTCACCTGGGACACCCTGTGCCGCCTGGTGGAGGACGATGCCGTGCCCGTCCGCCTCGCGGTGGCGGAACTGGTGGCCGAGCAGCCGGACGTGCCGCGCGCCCTGATCCTGCGCCTCGCGCGCGACATCGCCATGGCCGTGGCGGAGCCCGTGCTCCGCGGCTCTCCCCTTCTGGGGGAGAGCGACCTTCTCTCCCTCATCGCGGCCCCACCGGCACCGGGAACCCTGTGCGCCATCGCCCGCCGGCCGAACCTGCCCGAGGCGCCCTCCGACGCCATCGCCGCCCGCGCGGACCCGCCATCCGTCGCCGCCCTGCTGGCGAACGCGACCGCCCGCCTGCGGGAAGCCACGCTGCTCGCCATCGCGCACCGGTGCGGGGACCAGGCGGCCTGGCAGGCGGCGCTGGTCCGCCGCCCGGCGCTGAGCGAGGCCGTGATCCGCAGCCTGCAGGGCGTGCTGGCGGAGGAAGCCCTCAACGTGCTGCTCGCGCGCCCGGAGCTCAGCGCAGGCCGCACGGACATGCCCGGGCCGTCGCAGGCCGCGGCTGCCGATGCCTGCGGCATGGACGAGACGGGCTTCGTCAGCGCGGCGCGCCGGGGGCAGCTCACCGATTGCGGCCGCATCCTCGCGGCGCTCTGCGGCTTGCCGGCCGGGGTGGTGATCCGCGCCCTGCAAAGGCGGGAGGCGCCGCTTCTCGTCGCGCTCTGCTGGAAGGCGCGCCTTTCGCCCAGCACGGCCGCCTTCGCCCAGCTCAGGCTGACCTCCAGCACGGCCGACGAACTGCTGGTCCTGCCTGGCGGCGCCTGGGAGATGCCGCCCGAGCGGATGCAGGCCCTGATCGAAGGCCTTTTCGCGCCCTCAGCCCAATCCCCGGCCTGACCCGTCCCTCAGGGCTTGATCAAAGTTCCAGGCCCACCGGCCGTGAACAGCTCGGCCAGCACCGCGTGCGGCACGCGCCCGTCCAGGATCACCGCACCCTGCACGCCCTGCTCGATGGCATAGATGCAGGTCTCCACCTTCGGGATCATGCCGGCCGAGATCCAGCCGGCCTCGATGCCCGCCCGCACCTCGGCCACCGTCATCTCCGGAATGTGGAGGCCGTCCGGCCCGCGCACGCCCGGAACATCCGTCAGCATCAGCAACCGCACCGCGCGCAACGCCCCCGCGATGGCGCCCGCGGCCGTGTCCGCGTTGATGTTGTAGGTCTGCCCGTCCGCTCCCACGCCCACCGGCGCCACCACCGGCACGATGTCCGCGCCCATGAGAAGCGAGAGCACCTTGGTGTCCACGTGCTCCGGCTCACCCACGAAGCCGAGGTCGAGCACGCGCTCCTCGTTGCTCCCGGGGTCGCGCACCGTGCGCAGGGCCTTCCGGGCACGGATCAGGTTGCCGTCCTTGCCGGAGATGCCGACCGCGATCACGCCCGCACGGGTGATCGCCTCGGCCACCTGCTTGTTGACGCTTCCGGCCAGAACCATCTCCACCACGTCCACCATGGCCTCGTCGGTCACGCGAAGGCCGTTGACGAAGGTGGACTGGATGTTGAGCCGCTTGAGCATGGCGTTGATCTGCGGCCCGCCGCCGTGAACCACCACGGGGCTCACGCCCACCTGCTCGAGCAGGGCAATGTCGCGCCCGAAGCGCAGCGCGCTTTCCTCCTCGCCCATGGCGTGGCCGCCGTACTTCACCACCACGACCTGGTCGTCGTAGCGCTTCAGGTAGGGCAGCGAACCGGCGAGGATCGCCATCTGGTCTTGCGCGTCGGTGTTCATGGCGATTCCAGGCGGGGCGCGCGCGGCCAAGGCCGCAGCTGGGCGGCGGTGGTAAGGGGCAGCGGCCCGGCCGGTCAACCCGGTGCGCCCGCATGGGCGTCCCCTGCGGGCGGGGCGTCAGCCCGACTGCGCGATCTCGGCCAGCGCCGCGCGGAGCTCCGCGATGCCCGTGCCCTTGTTCGCCGAGGTGGTCATGACCACCGGATGGGCAGCGACCCGCTTGCGCACGATCTCCGCCATCTCGGCCTGCCGCTTCGCCAGTCGTGAGGCAGGCTTCGCGTCGTCGGACTTGGTCAGCACGATCTGGAAGGGCACGGCGGCCTCGCCCAGCAGGTCCATGGCGGCGCGGTCGCCGTCCTTTGTCTCGATGCGGGCGTCCATGAGCAGGATCACCCGGCGCAGCGTGGGGCGGCCCCGCAGGTAGTCGAACATCATGCCCTGCCAGTCCGCCTTCACCGCCTTGCTGGCGGCGGCGAAGCCGTAGCCAGGCATGTCCACCAGGGTGAGGCGCGCCGGCTTGCGCGCGGGATCGTCGCCCGGTGCGGCCTCTCCGGCCATGAAGAAGTTGAGCTGCCGGGTGCGCCCGGGCGTGTGCGACACCCGGGCCAGGCCGTGATGCCCCGCCAGCGCGTTGATGAGCGAAGACTTGCCGACGTTGGAGCGCCCGCAGAAGGCCACCTCCGGCGCATCCGGGGGCGGCAGGCCCTCCAGCTTCTGGGCCGCGAAGAAGAAGCGGACGGGGCGGGCGAAGAGCAGCCGCCCCGCTTCCATCATCGCCTCTTCCTCGGGACTCCGCTTCGCCGTGCTCTGGCCGGGTGCGTCGCTCACGTTCGGGCCAGGGCCTTCTCGTTGGCCCGCGCGATCCGGTCCTCGCGGCCGATGTAGTACTGCTGCGCGACCGAAAGCAGGTTGTTCCACGACCAGTAGATCACCAGCCCGGCCGGGAAGCTGGCCAGCATGAAGGTGAAGATGATCGGCATGAAGGAGAACAGCTTCGCCTGGATCGGGTCGGGCGGCGTCGGGTTCAGCTTGAACTGGATGAACATCGTGATGCCCATGATGATCGCCCAGGCCGGCATGTGCAGGAACAGCGGCGGATCCCAGGGGATCAGCCCGAACAGGTTGAACAGGTTCGTGGGGTCGGGCGCCGAAAGGTCGCGGATCCAGCCGAAGAACGGCGCGTGCCGCATCTCGATGGTGACGAACAGCACCTTGTAGAGGGAGAAGAAGACCGGGATCTGCAGCAGGATCGGCAGGCAGCCCGCGGCCGGGTTGATCTTCTCCGACTTGTAGAGCGCCATCATCTCCTGCTGCATCTTGGCAGGATCGTCCTTGTTGCGCTCCTTCAGCTCCTGCATCTTCGGGCCCAGCGTCTTCATGCGGGCCATGGACTTGTAGGACTTGTTGGCCAGCGGGAAGAACAGGATCTTGAGCGCGACGGTGAAGATCAGGATCGCCACGCCGAAGTTGCCGGTCAGCTTGAACAGCCAGTCCAGCCCGTAGAAGAACGGCTTGGTGATGTAGTAGAACCAGCCGAAGTCGATCGCCTTGTCGAAGTCCGTGATGCCGAGGTTCGAGGTATAGGCGTCCAGCAGGTGCACTTCCTTCGCGCCGGCGAAAAGCCGCGTGGCGAAGCCCGCGGTGGCGCCGGGCGCGGCGGCCAGGGCGGCGGTGGGCGCGAAGTCCACCTGCCAGCGGTCTTGGCCCCCTTCCTGCACCGCCCGGAAGGCCGCCCGGTTCTGGGAGGACTGCTCCACGGGTGCGATCGCCGCCAGCCAGTACTTGTCGGTGAAGCCGGCCCAGCCGCCGGGGCCGTCCTGCTCCAGCGCGGGGCCGCCGTTGCGGCGCGCCGCCTCGGTCTTGGCATCGGCGTACTTGGTTTCCCGGAGGCGGCCGTCCAGCACGCCCACGAACCCTTCGTGCAGGATGTAGTACCCCGCCACCTGCGGCGTGTGCTCGCGGCGCACGCGCGCCCAGGGCAGCACCTGCACGGCCTCGGCGCCCGTGTTCACCACGCGCTGGTCCGCCGTCACCATGAAATTGGCGTCAAGCGAGAGCGCGATCTCGAAGCGCTGCCCGGCGCCGTTGTCCCAGCGCAGCGTCACCGGGTTGGCCGGGGTCAACGGGCCACCCTCGGCCGTCCAGTCGGTGTTGGGGCCGGGCACGGGCGTGCGCCCATCGGCCGCGGTCCAGCCCCACTGGGCGAAGTAGGCGGCATTGTCTTCCCGCGGGGCGAGCACGCGCACGTTGGGGCTGCCGGGCTGGATGGTCTCGCGGTAGTCGCGCAGAACGAGGTCGTCGATGCGGGCGCCCCGCAGGTTCACGCTGCCCTCCACCCGGGCGCTCTCGATGCGGAGCCGTGGTGCCGGGGTGGTGGGCGCGCCATCGTTCTGGCTGGTGCTCGCGACGCCCGCCGGGTTCAGCGCCGTGTTCGCCTGCGGCAGCGGGGTGCTGGACGACTGGGACTGCTGCACGTTCTGCGCGGCCTGCCGCTGCGCCTCGCGCGCGGGGCGGTTGTAGACGTCGAACAGCAGCAGGATGCCGATCGAGATGGCGATCGCGGCGAGGAGTCGCTTGTTGTCCATGGGATACCGGCGTTCAGGTCTTCTTTGCGGGGGGCACGGGGTCGTATCCGCCGGGGTTCCAGGGGTTGCAGCGCAGGATGCGCTTCGCCGTCAGGGCGCTTCCGCGCAACGCGCCGTGCGTCGACAGGGCCTCGATGCCGAAGGCGCTGCAATGCGGGTGGAAGCGGCAATGGGCGCCGATGAAGGGGCGCAGCGTGAATTGGTAGGCGCGTATGCCGAGCTTCAAGGTCTCGGCCACCGGATCGAACGATGCGGCACTCACAGGTCGACGCCCACCTGGCGGAGCGCGCCACGCAGATCGCCCTGCAACTGAAGGAACGGGCGGGCCCGTGTCTCGTCACGCCCGATCAGCACCACGTCCCACCCGGCGGGAGGGGAGGTGCCCAGAAGCAGCCGGGCGGCTTCACGCAAGCGGCGCTTGGTGCGGTTCCGCACGACGGCGTTGCCCACCTTCTTCGTGACGGTGAAGCCAAGGCGCAGGGGCCCGCCCGTACCCGGCAGGGCCTGGATCACCATGCCCGGCCGGGCGGCGCGCTTGCCGCGCTGGGCGGCGCGCAGAAAATCGCGCCGCTTCTTCATCCGGGGCAGCTTCATGGTTTGAACCAAGGTTCGGGGCGCACCGGCTTCGGTGCCGCCCCGGGCTTGCCTCAGGCCGAAAGCTTCGCGCGGCCCTTGGTGCGGCGGTTGGCGATGACCTTGCGGCCGCCCACCGTCTCCATGCGGGCACGGAAGCCGTGGCGGCGCTTCCGGACGAGCTTCGAGGGCTGGTAAGTACGCTTCACGGCAGGGCGCTCCGTCTGGGTGCTGGCCGGCCTCGGTGGGGCACGGCGTGGTTTGGTCGTCTCGGACCGGCGGGGCCGGTCCGGCTTCGCCTGGCGGGCCCGGCCACCTTCGCCGGTCCCGAACGAAACGGGCACGCGGACGCAGGCGGCCGCGGCGGGACGCCCGGCGCGGGTGGCGGTGTATAGGTAGAGCGCCGCACCCCCGTCAACCAAAGCATGCCGGGCGCGACGCCAAAGGGTTAGCCCCCTACCCTTCCGCGGCAGCCGCGTTATCCAGAGCGCCGCGACGGGATGGGAACAGCATGGCCGAAACCGACATCGCCGTGATCGGCGCGGGACTTACGGGGCGGGGCCTGGCCGGGCTCGCCGCCGCGCTCGGCCTGAAGGTGACCCTTTTCGAGCGCGGCCCGATGGGCGGCGAGGCGCCGGACCCCGAGACCACCCAGGCCGCCTTGCGCGCCATGGCGAACCGCGCGGCCTGCGCCGGCGGCCCGCCCGGCTGGGCCGATGTGCGGGCGCGACTCGCCGAGGCCGATGCGGAGGCCGCGCCGGATGCCACGGAGGCGCGCTTCCAGGGCATGGGCGTGGAGGTGGTCCGCGCCGCCGCCCGCTTCGCCGCGCCCGACGCGGTGGCCGCGGGCGGGCGGGAGTGGCGGTTCCGTCGGGCGCTTATCGCCACCGGTGCCGTTCCCGCGGTGCCCGCGCTGGAGGGGCTGGAAACCATCCCCTACCTCGACGAGGCCGGCCTGGCCGCCCTCGATGCTCTTCCCTCCCACCTCCTGGTGCTGGGCGGCACGGCCTTCGGCCTGGAAATGGCGCAGGCCTTCGCCCGCCTCGGCGCCCGCGTGACGGTGGTGGAGGCCGCCCGCATCGCCCCCGGCGCCGACCCCGACCTGGCGCATGGGCTGGCCCGTGTTCTCCGCCGGGACGGCGTCGGGCTTCTGGAGGGGCAGGCTGCCCTGCGGGTGCAGCGCCGCCCCGGTGGCCTCGCGCTCTTTCTCTCGGACGGCCAGCAGGTGGAGGGCTCGCATCTTCTGCTGGCGCCCGGCCGGCAACCGCAGCTTGCGGGCCTCGACCTCGCCGCCGCCGGACTGTCCGCCGTGCCGGTGGTGGACCGTGCGCTCCGCGTCCAGGGCAACCGGCGGGTCTGGGCAGCGGGCGGGGCGGTCGGGCGGGAGGGAGCCGCCGACCTCGGCATCCTGGCGCGCACCATGCTTTTTCGCATTCCTGGCACCCCGGCCGAGGCGGCGCCGCTTCGCAGCATCCGGACCGAGCCCGCACTGGTGGAGATCGGCGCGCCCGGCGACGCCGATGAAACCCTCCGCTGGCCGCTGGCCGATACCACCCGCGCGGCGGCGGACGGCATCTCGGAAGGACTGGTGAAGCTGCACGTCGACCGGCGCGGCCGCCTTTCCGGCGCGGGCCTCCTCGCACCCGGAGGGCTGGAGATGGCGGGCATGCTCTCCCTCGCACTCGGACGGCCCGTTTCGGAGTTGGCCGGCGCCACCCTGCCGCACCCCACCCTCTCGGCTGCCATCGCCCGTGCCGCGCTGGAACATCGCGCCCCGGCCCTGGGAAGCGCCACCCTCCGCTGGCTGGCGGGGATTGCGAAGCGCCTGCCTTAGGCCTTTTCTGCGCCGCACCATCCCCGGGAATCCCGCATGACCAAGCTCCTCGAAGGCCGCACGGCCCTTGTCACCGGCTCCACCAGCGGCATCGGCCTCGCGATCGCGCTGGCCTTCGCCCGCGAAGGGGCGCGGGTGATGCTGAACGGCTTCGGCACGCCCGAAGCCATCCAGGCCGCGCGCGACGAGGTGGCGGCCGTCCAGGGCGGGGCGACGCCCTATTCCGCCGCCGACCTGTCGGACCCGGCCGCGATCCGCGTCATGTGCGCCGAGGCGACCGCCGCGCTCGGCCAGGTGGACATCCTGGTCAACAACGCCGGGATCCAGTTCACCAGCCCCGTGGACGAGTTTCCCGAGGCGAAGTGGGACGCGATCATCGCGATCAACCTTTCCTCGAACTTCCACGCGATCAAGGCCTTGCTGCCCGGCATGAAGGCGCGGAACTGGGGACGGATCGTCAACGTCGCCTCCGCCCACGGCCTCGTCGCCTCGCCCTTCAAGTCGGCCTACGTGACCGCCAAGCACGGCGTGGTTGGGTTGACCAAGACGGTTGGCATCGAGGTCGCCCGAAGCGCCGTCACCTGCAACGCCATCTGCCCGGGCTTCGTCCGCACCCCTCTCGCCGAGGCGCAGATCCCTCCGCTCGCGCAGAAGCACAACGTTTCCGAGGAAACCGCCCTGACCGACTTTCTGCTGGAGAAGCAGCCGAGCAAGCGTTGGGTGGAGGTGGAGGAGGTCGCGGCCATGGCCGTGTATCTCTGCGGGCCGAACAGCGGCGCGGTGAACGGCGCCGCCCTCTCCATCGATGGCGCCTGGACCGCCTCTTGAGCGCGGCGCCAGAGGACGGCGCTCCGGAGGCCAGCGCGGGGAGCGGTTCGGGAGGCGGCGCGGAGGGAATGCCGCCCCTGGACGGCACCCCCGCCTCCCCGTCCATTGCCCGCCCCGCGGGGCCGCTGCGGATCAACCTGGCGTTGCAGGGTGGCGGCACGCACGGCGCCTTCACCTGGGGCGTGCTGCTTCGCCTGCTCGAGGAGGAGGAGATCGAGGTCGCCGCCCTTTCCGGCACCTCCGCCGGTGCGATCAACGGCGCGGCCTTCGCACAGGGCATCGCGGCGGGCGGGCGTGCCGGCGCGGCGGCGGCCCTGGACCGCCTCTGGGGTTCAATCGGCGCGCGGGCGGCCCTCAGCCCGTTGCGCAACAACCCGCTCGAACGACTGCTCTGGGGCCCCGATCTGAGCAACGGCATCGCCTGGCAGGCCTTTGACGCCATGACGCGGGTTTTCTCGCCGTATCAGCTGAACCCATTTTCCTTCGATATGAACCCCTTAAGGCAGGTTCTTGACGAAGTGCTCGACCTGGGACTCCTGTGCAGCCACCCCGAGGCGCCCCGGCTTTTCGTCACGGCCACCAACGTCCGCACCGGAAAGCCCAGGGTTTTCTCGCGGCATGAGGTGACGCAGGAGGCGCTGCTCGCCTCTGCCTGCCTTCCTGCCCTGTTCCGCGCCGTGGAGATCGAGGGCGAGGCGTTCTGGGATGGCGGCTTCCTCGGCAACCCGGCCCTCTGGCCCCTCTACGACCGCGGCGGGCCGCCCGACATCGTGCTGGTCGGCATCAACCCGCTCTCCCGTCCCGACATCCCGCAGACGGTGCAGGACATCAACACCCGGGTGAACGAGATCAGCTTCAATGCGTCCCTGATCTATGAAATGCGCGCCATCGAGTTCGTCCAGCGACTGGTGGACGAGGGCGTTCTCAAGCCACCCCGGTACCAGCGCCTCTTCATGCATCTGATTGAGGATGAGGAGCGCATGCGCCGGCTTGGCATGTCCAGCAAATACAACGGCGACTGGGGTTTTCTGACCAGCCTGAGGGAAGATGGTCGGGCGGCCGCCGATGCTTGGCTCCAGGAAAACAGGGGTGCGCTGGGCCAGCGCGACAGCATCGACCTTCGCGCCCGTTTCCTCTGAACGCGCCCGATCCCGACCCTTCCCACCCAACGGGTGTCAGACCAGGATAGGTCTCAGCGAAACGCCGCCGGAACGTCCGCCGACCTTTCCTTACGCAACGCCGGAAGGCTTTCCCTGGGATCACGCGGAGCGACAGGTTAGGCAGCGTTCCGCATGAACTTCTACAATCTCCTTTCCCGGATGCGCCTGCCCTTCGGTTACGCCGGCAAGTTCTTTCTGCTTTCCTTTCTCGCGACCCATCTGCCCCTCCTGGCCGCGCTGGGCGTGATGCTGCGGGACGGGGAGGCGGACTGGAAGCTGGTTGGCGTCCTGCTGGGTGCCACCCTGCTCGGCTTCGCCGCGGCTCTGGCGGGCATCCGCGCCCTCCTCGTGCCGGTGCGGCAGAGCACCGAGGCCCTCACCGCCTTCGCGGCCACCGAGGCGCTGCCCGCCCTGCCGATCGGGATGCCCGACCTCGCGGGCCGGCTGATGACGGCGACCCAGGAGACCCTCACCGACCTTGCCACCGCCCTGACCGCCGCCCGTGGCGCGCAAAGGGACGCCGTGGAGTCCGTACGCCGACGGGAACGCGCCATGGCGGAGGTGACGCACGAGCTGCGCACGCCGCTGAACGCCGTCCTTGGCTTCGCGGAGCTCCTGCAGATGCAGCCACATGGTCCTTTGGGCCACCGGCTTTATGCGGAGTTCGTCGAGGACATCGCGCAGGGCGGCCAGCACATGCTGGCCCTGATCGAGGACGTGCAGCGCTTCACCGCGCTGCGCGAGGGCAAGCAGACCCTGGACCTGCTCCCGGTCGAGCTGGCCACCCTCGCCGAGCGCGCCGCGCGGCTGCTGCGAACGGAAGCCGCCGCGCGCGGGGTGGACGTATCCGTCCGCATCCCGCCGGGACTGACGGCGACGGCCGACGCCCGCTCGCTGCTGCAAGTGCTACTCAATCTCCTCGGAAACGCCATGAAGTACGCGGGGCGCGGAGCCCGCGCCGCCATCGTCGCGGAGCGCGAGGGAGGCGAGGTGACGATCCGCGTGTCCGATGACGGCCCGGGCATGGACGCGGCGCAGCTTCGCGTCGCCATGGAACCCTTCGGGCGCCTGGGCAACACGGGCGAGCGCGGGACGGGCCTCGGGCTGCCGATCGCCCATGCGCTGGTGGAGCTGCAAGGAGGCCGCTTCGCGCTGGAGAGCGCCCCGGGACGGGGCACGACGGCCCGTCTCACCTTGCCCGGCGCCAGCCCGGCCGCCTGATGGGCGGCCGGCTCAGTCCTGCGCGACCGCCCGCCGCTCCTCCCCTGCCGGCACGGCCGCCGCCGTGTCGATGCTGACCACCACCGACATGCCCGGCGACAGGCGGTCGGCCAGCGGCTGGCCGGGGTCGATCACGATCCGCACGGGCAGGCGCTGCGCCACCTTGGTGAAGTTGCCCGTCGCATTGTCCGCCCGGATCACGCTGAACTCCGATCCGGTGGCCGGGGAGAAGCGCTCCACCCGCCCGCTCAGGCGGGCGCCTTGCAGCGCATCCACCCGGACGCTGACGGGCTGCCCGGCCTGCATGCCCGCGAGCTGCGTTTCCTTGTAGTTGGCCACCACCCAGCGGAGCGAGGGCACCACCGAGGTGATCTGCGTCCCCGCCGTCACGTACTGGCCGAGCCGGGCGCCCACCTCGCCCAGCCGCCCATCCCGCGGGGCGAGGATGCGGGTGTTCTGGACGTCGATCTCCGCGAGGCGGACGGCGGCCTCTGCATTCTGGACGGCGGCCTCCAGGCCCGGGCGCGTGGCCAGGGTCTCCGCCAGGGACTGCTCCGCCACGGTTTCCGATGCGCGGTTCTGCGCCACCCCGGCCTCCGCCTGGCGCAAGGCCGCGCGCAGCGTGTCGCCTTGCGCGCGGGACTGGATGTTCGCCTCGATCAGGGGCGCCATGCGGCGCTGGTCGGCCTGGGCCTTCACCAGTTGCGCCTCGGCGTTCTCCACCTGCGCGCGGGCCACGTCCACGCCCGCTTCCTTGGTCCGCCGCTGCAGCTCGAGGTTGGACAGGGTCGCCAGCGCCGTCGAGAGCTGCGCCCGTGCCTGGGCGAGGCGCTGCTGGAAGATGCGGTCGTCGATCCGCGCGAGCAGGTCGCCCTCCTTCACGGCGGCGTAGTCCTGCACGGGGATCTCCACCAGGTATCCCGCCACCTGCGGGCTGACCACGGTCACGAGCCCGCGCACATAGGCGTCGTCGGTCGTCTGGACCGAGGAGGTGAAGGGCGGCAGCCGCCATGCGTAGAGCACGAGCAGGATGCCCGCGATGCCCGCCAGGATGGCCGGGATGGTGGCGCGGGAGCCGGGAAGCTTGGGGAAGGACATGGGGTTCCGGGATGGGGTTCAGGCCGCCTGCGCGCGGCGGGCGGCGCCGAGGCGGGCGATGAGTTGATGGATCACGAGGCCGAGCAGGCAGAGGGCGGACACGATCGCGACGACCAGGAACAGATCGTTGTAGGCGAGCACATAGGCCTCGCGCGTCGCCACCTGGCCCAGCAGCGCGGAGCCTTCCGCGCCGCGCAGCGCGGGGTCGCCAAGCACGCGGGCATAGGACGCGCCGTATTGCTGGATGCGCTGGGCCACGATCGGGTCCGCCAGGGTCAGGTTCTCGACGATCTGGCTCGAATGGAACTTCTCCCGCACGGTCACGAGCGTGCCGAGTGCCGCCGCGCCGAGCAGCCCCCCCAGGTTCTGGGAGGCGAGGAAGACCGCGAAGAAGCTGGTCAGGTGCTGGATGCCCCAGCGCAGCGTGTGCGCGAAGCTCCAGCCGACGGCGGGCGGCAGGAAGATGGCACCGCCGAAGGCCACCAGCCCCTGCGCCAGATACACGTCCTGCGGGCGCGTCAGGCTGGTGCCATGGCTTTCCAGCCAGGCGCCCAGGGTGATCATGGCCAGCGCCACCATGTGGATCGCGGGGCGGTTCTCCGGCCGGTTGATGAAGGCGACGCCCACGAAGCCGGCCAGGGTGGCCGCGAAGATCACCCAGAACAGGCCGGCCATGTGCTCGTTCAGCAGCCCGAGGTTCTGGAAGAACCCGACGGTGCCGGTGGTCTGCTCCGACAGCACGAAGCGGGCGAAGAACATGGACCCGCCGAACAGGATCATGTCGGTGGAGGAAAGCCAGCGCAGGTTCACCAGCGGCCGCTCGCGGTTCAGCTCCACCGCCACCAGCAGGGTCAGCGCGCCGATCCCGCCCGCGAGGCAGACGCCCAGCCAGGGCGCCTCGGCCCACCAGTAGTAGCGACCGAGGCTGAGCACCACGGCCAACAGCCCGAGGCCGAGGATCAGCAGCGGCAGGCTCACCGCATCCACCCGGTCGAAGACCTTCGCACGGGGCGGCGGGGTGATGGGCAGCACGAAGACCCAGGCCAGCGCCATCAGCGACAGCGCCAGTTCCAGCAGGTTGAGCTGCGGCCAGAGCCCGATGTCGAGCAGCCCCGGCGAAACCAGCCGGGCCAGCGGCACCGCGATCTGCGAGCCCGTGAGCCCGACCGCGATCCCGGTGGTCAGCTTGTGCCGGACCGGCAGCGCCTCCAGCACGTAGAGGAAGGCGAGGGTGTTCAGCATGGCGCCGACGAAGCCGGCGACGGCCCGCAGCACCACGGCGGCCGGAAGGTCGTGCACGACCACATGCGCCAGCGAGAGCAGCACCAGGAAAACCAGGCTGATCTTGGCGACCAGCCGGAGCCCGAACTGCGTCCGCAGCTTCCAGAGCAGCAGAGAGGCCGTGATGCTGGTGGAGCTGTAGGCGGCCATCAGCCAGGCAGCCTCGTTCGTGGTGGCGCCGAAGGTCCCCTGCACCGCCTGGAGGTTGGCCGCGACCAGGTTGTTCCCCAGGCCCTGCGCCAGGCCGAAGGTCAGCGAGGCCAGGGTGTAGAGGGCAAGCCTCGGAACGGAGATCGTCTCCGCGGCGGGGTCCGCTGCCGGTTCGGGCGCCGCCGCCCTGCTCTCGCTCACGACTCTGCCTCCGGCGGCCGGGTGGCGCCTGCTGCCTGAACGGCGTCCATGGCGTCCAGGTTGGCGGCGATCCGCTGCAGGACGCGCAGCGCCGTCTCGAGGTCGCCGGCCGGGATCGAGTGCAACACCCGCTCGCGCAACGCCTCGGAAGCCGTGTTCACGGCCTCGACAACCGGCACGGCCGCCTCGGTCAGCACAATGCGGTTGGCCCGGCCATGGCCGGGCACGGGATCGCGCCGGATCAGCCCCTGCCGCTCCAGCCCGTCAAGCAGGCGCACGAGGGTCGGGTGCTCCACGGATAGCTGGCCGGCCAGGTCGCGCTGCATCTCCCCGCCGCCGGCTTCCCAGAGAAGCATGAGGGCGCGGGCACGGCCGAGCGTCTGCCCGCTGTCGCGAAGCTCCGCGTCCCAGCGCGTGCGCCACCGTTGGGTGACGCGGCGGAGCGCCATCACGAACTCGGCCTTCAGCGCCATGGCAGTGTGTCGTAGCAAGCTAACATAGTGAGCAAAATGGGCAGGGCGCCTGACCGTTCAAGCCCCTTCCCCTGCTCTCCCGCGCCTCGAGGGAGACCGGATCGCCAGCAGGATGCCAGCCATGGTCATCAGCAGCGCCACCCCCTGGCGCAAGCCGAAAGGTTCCCCCAGCAGGAGCGCGGCGGAGAGCACCCCGATCAGGGGCGTCGCGAGCGTGCCGATGGCCGCCACCCCCGCCGGAAGCGCCGCCAGGGCCGCGAACCAGGTGAGATAGCAGAGGCAGAGCGGCAGCGTGGCCATGTAGAGGAACTCCGCCCAGGCCCGGGCGGAAAGCGCGGCGGGATCGAAGTGTTCCAGCACCAGGGATCCGGCCGCGAGGGGCAGGCAGCCCAGCCCCACCTGCCAGGCCACCGCGACCATGGGGTCCAGCCCGAGCGGGTGGCGCTTGAACCAGACCGTGCCCAGGGAGAAGAGCAGCGCCGCCGCCAGCAGCAGGGCCACGCCGGGAAGCTTGCCGTGGTCCAGCGAAACGCCCGTTCCCGCCACCAGTACGGCCACCCCCGCCATCCCCAGCAGCAGCGCCAGCACGCGCGTGGCGGAAGGCCGCTCGCCCAGCACCGGCCAGGCAGCCAGCGCGGTCCATGCGGGCATGGTGTAGCAGATCATCGCGGCCTCGCCGGCGGGGAGGAACAGCAGCCCGAGGGTGGGCAGGCCCATCCAGGCCGTGACGTTCAGCAGCGCCGCCGCCGCCAGGGGAGCGCGCCGCCCCTTCGGCACCGAAAGCGACCGGCCCCGCATCGCCGCGACCAGGGCAAGCCCCAGCCCCGCGAGAACCCCCGCGAAGCCGCGCGCCGCCAGGGGCGGCATCTCGCCCAGCAGCGACTTCACCACCGGCCAGTTCAGCCCCCAGCCCAGGGCCGTGAAGGAAAGGCAGAGCAAGCCGATCAGCCGCGCCCGCCCTTGGGGCGCGGCGCGCTCAGTCGAGATAGTCGGGCTCCGCGCGCGCCAGGATTCGCTTGACGCTCTCGAGGTGGAGGCGCGCGCTCTCGTCGCCACCCTCCCGCATCTGGGCATAGGTGCGCTCGGCCACCTCGCGCGGCACGGGCTTAAGGGGGCGGCCGGTGGAGAAGGCCAGGCGCTGCACCTCCGCGGCCCGTTCCAGGTAGTAAAGGTCGTCCCATGCCTCGGCGATGGAAGGGCCGACCACCATCACCCCGTGGTTCTTGAGGAAGCCGATATCCGCGCCTTCCATCACCGCGGCGATGCGGTCGCCTTCCGCGGTGTCGAGGGCGAGCCCGTTGTACTCCTCGTCCACCGCCGTGCGGCCGTAGAACTTCAGCGCCGTCTGCCCCGCCCAGACCAGCGGCGGCCCTTCCAGCATCGAGAGGGCCGTGGCGTTCGGCATATGCGTGTGGAAGGCCGCGACCGCCCGCGGGTGGCGCAGGTGCAGCCGGGCATGGATGAAGAAGGCCGTCGCCTCCGGCACCCCCTCCCCCGCCAGCACGTTGCCCTCGAAGTCGCAGATCAGCAGGCGCGAGGCGGTGACCTCGGCGAAGGACAGGCCGTAGGGGTTCACGAGCATCAGGTCCGGCCGCCCGGGCACCACCACCGAGAGGTGGTTGCAGATGCCTTCCTGCAGGCCGAGCCGCGCGGCCATGCGGAAGCACGCGGCCAGGTCCACCCGCGCCTGGCGCACCTCCGGCGTATCGAGCCCGCTGTTGCGGAGAAGGGTTGGGGCGGATGGATGTGGCTGCGCCATGCTTGGTTCCGGCGATGACCGGCGCGCGGGTCCGCGCCAGGAGGCCCGCAAGGTCGCTCCCCCAGACGCGGCCTGCAAGGCCGCTGTCCCCAGACGCGGCCCGCAAGGCCGCTGTCCCCGGACGCGGCCCGCGAGGCTGGCCGCTGCCGGCGCTACGCCGTTGCCCGCCGGAGCGTCGCCTTCGGCCGCGCGCCGAGCACCAGCGCGGCCGCGACGAGGCACGCGCCGCCGGCGAGGTAGAAGGCGGGAAGATAGCTCGCGAAGACGTCCCGGCTGATGCCAGCGCCCAGCGCCGCGGCGGCGGCTCCGAGCTGGTGCGCGGTGAAGATCCATCCGAAGACCAGGGGCGCCTTCTCCCGCCCGAAGGCTTGTCCGGCCAGTTTCACCGTCGGCGGCACCGTCGCGATCCAGTCCAGCCCGTAGAAGACGGCGAAGACTGACAGGCCGTAGAGGGAGAAGGTGCTCATGGGCAGGAAGAGGAGCGAGAGGCCGCGCAGCCCGTAGTACCAGAACAGCAGCCGCCGGTTGTCGTAGCGGTCGGACAGCCAGCCGGAGGCGATGGTGCCCACGAAGTCGAAGATCCCCATCATCGCCAGCACCGAGGCCGCCTGCACCTCCGCCATGCCGAAATCCACGCAGAGCGGGATGAAGTGGGTCTGGATCAGCCCGGCCGTGGAAAGCCCGCAGATCGCGAAGGTGGCGAAGAGGATCCAGAAAACGGGGCTGTGGGAGGCCTCGCCGAGCGCAGCGAAGGCGCTGCGCACGGGGTTGGCCGAGGGCACGGCTGGCGGCGTGGCGGCACCGGGCACCTCGCCATAGGCGGCGAGGCCAAGGTCGGAGGGGCGGTCCCGCATCAGCAGGAGCGCCAGCCCGCCGGTCGCCACGCAAGCGGCCATTCCCGGCGCCATCGCGATCCGCCAGCCCTGGTTCTGAGCCAGCCAGGCCGCCAGCGGCAGGAAGGCGAGCTGCCCCGTGGCGTTGGCCGCCGTCAGCAGGCCCAGCACCAGGCCGCGCCGCTGGACGAACCAGCGGTTGGCCACGGTGGCGCCGAGCACCAGGGCCGTCATTCCCGTGCCGAGGCCTGTCATCACACCCCAGCACAGCCAGAGCTGCCAGACCGCCGTCATCCGGAGGGACAGGACGCATCCCGTGACCACGAGGCCCATGGCCAGGGCAATGGTCCTTGCCAGGCCGTAGCGCGCCAGGATCGCCGCGGCGAAGGGCGCCATCAGCCCGAACAGGAGAAGCCGCAGCGCGAGCGCCCCGGAGATCGCAGAGGTGTCCCAGCCGGTTTCCCGCTGCAGGGGCAGCAGAAGCGCCCCGAGGATGCCCATGGCCCCGGCGGAGGAAAGGGAGACCAGGAAGGTGAGCGCCACCATCACCCAGCCGTAATGGATGCCGCGCCGGGCCAGCCGGGCGTTCAGGGTGCCGGCCAGCATCACGCGGCCGCCCGGGTGGCGTTGGAGGGGCGGGTCATCGCATTCTCATGATGTCTGTCATGTATAACCATGACGCTCGTCATGATAAAGTCAATCAGGTAATCTCGGGGGACCGCTTCGGGCGAAAGGGAGTTCACGGCATGGCGCGATCCTCGCGGGCGGAAGTGGCGGAGAAGCGCCAGGCGGTGCTGGACGTGGCCGCCCGCCTGTTCCGGGAGCGCGGGGTGGAGGCGGTCAGCGTGGCCGAGGTGATGGCCTCCGCCGGGCTGACCCATGGCGGCTTCTACGGCCACTTCCCCTCCAAGGAGGCCCTGGCGGCGGAGGCCTGCGGCCATGCCTTCGGCCGCGCCTGCACGCGCTGGGAAGCGCTCGCGTCGGATCCGGGCGGCGAGGGCTTCGCGCGCCTTCTGGAGCAGTACCTCTGCGCCGCCCACCGTGACGCGCCCGGCAGGGGCTGCGCGGCCCCGACCTTTCTGGCGGAAGCCGCGCGGGACACGCCGGGCGGCGCCGTGCGCGGTGCCTATGCGGCCGGCATCCGCGGCCTGGCCGGAGTGATGGAGCGCCTCTTGCCCGCGGCCGTGAAGCGCCGGCGGCGGGAGCGGGCGCTTCTGGCGCTCGCCGCCATGATCGGCGCCGTTTCCCTGGCCCGCGCGGTGGGCGAGAAGGACCCGCTGTCGGAGGAGGTGCTGGCGGCGGTGCGGACGGAACTGGCGGGCTGAAGCCAGCCCCTTGCCCGCCACGCCGCGCCGCCGCATCACGGCGCGACGATCAACGGGAAGACCCAGCGGCCCATGTCCGGCACCAACCAGCGCATCGATCCCACCCGCCTCTGGGACAGCCTCATGGCCATGGCCGAGGTGGGTGCCACCCCCAAGGGCGGCGTGAAGCGCCTGACGCTGACCGAGGTGGACCGCGCAGGGCGCGAGCGCTTCGCCGGATGGTGCGAGGCGGCCGGGCTGACGCTGCGGGTGGACAGCATGGGCAACATGTTCGCCCGCCGCCCCGGGCGCGACCCGAAGCGCGCGCCCGTTCTTTTCGGCAGCCACCTGGACAGCCAGCCGACGGGCGGCAAGTTCGACGGTGCGCTCGGCGTCATCGCGGGGCTGGAGGTGATGCGCACGCTGCAGGACCTGAACATCGAGACCGAGGCCCCGCTGGAACTGGTGAACTGGACCGACGAGGAAGGAAGCCGCTTCGGCCATTCCCTGATGGGCAGCGGGGTCTGGTCCGGCGTGTACGACCAGGCCGCGACCTACGCGCTGCGCGACACGGAGGGTGTCTCGGTGATCGAGGCGCTGGACGGGATCGGCTTCCGCGGCGAGGCGCCCGCCGCCCCCTTCCCCGCCGATTCCTACTTCGAGCTGCACATCGAGCAGGGGCCGATCCTGGAGCGCGAGGGAAAGCGCATCGGCATCGTCACCGGCGGGCAGGCACAGGTCTGGTACGACGCGGTGATCACCGGGCAGGATTCGCATGCCGGCACCACGCCGCCCTCGGCCCGGCGCGACGCGCTGCTGGGCGCGGCGCGCATCGTCTCGCTGGTGGACGCGCTGATGCGCGAGCGGGGCGAGGAGGGGCGCGGCACGGTCGGGCGGCTGCAGGTCATGCCGAATTCCTGCAACGTCATCCCCGGCGAGGTCCGCTTCTCCGTCGAGTTCCGGCACCCGTCCGGCGCGGAGATCGAGACGCTGGCCACCGATTTCCCGGCGCGCGCCGCCGCCATCGCGGCCGAGCTGGGCCTCGCGCTGGAGTTGCGGGAGCTGTTCCGCATCCCTGCCCAGCCCTTTGATCCCGAATGCGTCGCGCTGGTGCGCGATGCCGCGGCCCGGCTCGGCCTGCCCGCGCGCGAGATCATCTCGGGCGCCGGGCATGACGCGATCTATGTCGCGCGCCGCATTCCCGCCGCCATGATCTTCACCCCGTGCAAGGACGGGCTGTCCCACAACGAGGCCGAGAGCATCCTGCCGGAGGAAGCGGCCGACGGGTGCCAGGTGTTGTTCGAGGCCATCCTGGCCCGCGCCAACCGGGCGCTCTGAAGCCACGGCCGCGCCGCGGGCTTGCCGTTGTGCAGGCCTGCCCGCGGCGGGGGGCGCGCTCAGCGCGCCGCCAGCCGCCCCGCCGGCACGGCTCGTCCGAAGAGCCAGCCCTGCATCACCAAGCAGCCTTCCTCCAGAAGGGCCTGGCGCTGCTCCTCCGTTTCCACGCCCTCGGCGAGGAGGGGTATCTCCATGCCGCGCGCGAGCGTCGAGACGGCGCGCAGGATCGCTCGCTCCCGCGCCCCGCCCGGCAGTCCCGCGACGATGGAGCGGTCCAGCTTCACCTGGTCCACGGGCAGGCGCAGCAGGTGGGCGAGCGCCGAGCTGCCGCCGCCGAAATCGTCCAGCGAGAGCCGCACCCCCTCCGCGATCAGCTCGTAGAGCACCGGTGCGATGGCATCGAGGTCGCGGGCGGCCACCACCTCCGGGATTTCCACCTCCAGCGACTCGGCCGGCACGCAATAGCGGGCCAGCGCCGCGGAAACCCGGCGCGGGAAGGCCGGGTCGCGCAGCGTGATGGGCGAGATGTTGACGCCGACCACCTCCGGCCCGGTGCCCGCGGCCATCCAGGCGGCCTTCTGCCGCAAGGCTTCCTCCAGCACCCAGGCGTCGATAGCCGGCATCAGCCCGGCGGCCTCGGCCTCGGGCAGGAAGTCGCCGGGCGCGACGGGGCCGAACGGGCCATCGGGCCAGCGCAGCAGCGCCTCCGCGCCGCGCATCGCGCCGGTGCGCGCATCCACCTGTGCCTGCCAGGCCAGCTGCAGGCCGCCCGTGGCCACCGCGGCGCTCAGCCTTTCCCGCAGCACCAGCCGGCGGGTCACCTGCTCACCAAGCGCCGCTTCATAGGCGCGGATCGTGCCCTCGCCCTCGCGCTTGGCCAGGGCCAGGGCGAGGCCGGCGGCCCGGTGCAGGGTGTCGGCATCGGCCGCATCCTCGGGCAGCATGGCGTGGCCGATGCAGGCGCGGATGGGCGAGCCGCCCCGGCCGAGATCCACCGGCGCCGCGAGTCCCTGGCGGATCCGCGCGGCCATCGCGGCTCCGCCTCCTTGGCTGCGCAGGCCTGCGGCCACCACGGCGAACTCGCTGCCGCCAATCCGGAAGACCTGGTCCAGCGGGCGCACCTGCTCGCGCAACCGCCGCGCGGCTTCCTTCAGCAAGGCATCGCCGGCCGCTAGGCCGAGCGCGTCGTTCACCATGCCCAGCCCCGCCAGCTCCACCAGGACGAGTGCTCCCCCCTCCGGTCCGGCCTCGAGATCGGTCAGGGCCTGCTGAAAGCGGAAGCGGTTGGGCAGGCCGGTCAGCGGGTCGTGCCAGGCGAAATGGGCGGCCTGGGCCTGGGCGGCGTGCAGCCGCGTCACGTCCAACAGCATGAGCACGGCCTGGAGCTGTCCTTCCTCGCCGGGCAGCCAGGGCGAGGCGACGACGATGACCCGCCGCTCGGCCATCGCGCGGGTAGCCGGCAGAATGCCCTCCACCTCCTGCCCGGGCTGCAGCCCGAAGGGGCCGCCGCCGGGACGGCCGAGCTGCTGCAGGCCGGCGGCCGCGAGGTTGTCGGGCAGGGTGCCGCCGAAAAGGTCCAGCAGCCGCCGGTTCGCGGCCAGCGTCCGGCCCTCCGGGTCGAGGTGCCAGATCGCGGCCGGGACACTCTCGTGGATGGCGCGCGCGCGCATCTCCCGCGTCCGGTAAGCCGTGACGTCGAGGGCGAATCGGGCCACTTCCCCACCCGAAAGTCGCCGCTTGCTGACCTGGAGGATGCGGCCGTCCGGCAGGGCCCAGTCGTATTCCGCCATCGAGTCGTCCTCGTGCGCGGCGATCACCTCCGTGACGGACCGGCACCGGTCCTGGCCCGGCCCGGCGGCCGCCGCGGCCAGATGGTCCAGCTTCAGCCCGGGCGGCAAAGGGCGTGGGCCGAGGCCAGGAACGTCGAAGCCGGGCATGTCGCAGGACGGGCTGCGGTCCAGCAGGGTGCGGTCGGGGGCGAAGACGGCGTAGCGGACCGCCGTGTTGTTGACCGCTTCGCGCAGAAGGGCGGCGCGGCGCAGGTGCGGCCATGCGACGCGGCCGGCAAGCAGCGCGCCGCATGCCAGGGCGAAGACCAGGCCGGCCAGCGCGGGGACGGCCAGCGCCGCCGGCAGCAGCAGGGCGCAGCCCGGCGCGGCGGCCCCGCAGAGGGCCAGCAGTGCCGCACCGGCCCTCGCCAGCGGCTTCAACCTGCGGATCGGGGCTTCTCCCCAGGGCCTCAACGGTTCACCTTTTCGTTTCGAAATCGTTTTATTATAATCGGACCATGGCGCATGTGCCGACCATGGGCTTGATCTTCTTCTAAGAGTTTCGCCGACCCTATGCACCTTTTTTGTTTGTTCGTCTCCCGTGCTGGGACAGCCGGCAGGGTTGGCATCGGTGCGGCCCGCCTTTATAGCGACCTCCGCGCGCCGGGATTGCGCGGAACCGGCGAGGGGCCGCGCCCGCGCTGCCGCTGGAGACACCTTTCTCTTGGCCACCTCCGAACCCGACCGTCAGCCCGCAACACCTCAGCAAAGCCCGGCGCTGGTTGCGCAGGACGCGATCCTTTCGCGCCCCGCCACGCCCGTGCGCCGGATGGCCGATGCGATCCGGGCGCTTGCAATCGACGGGGTGGAGGCGGCGAAATCCGGCCATCCCGGCATGCCCATGGGCATGGCCGATGCCGCAACCGTCCTGTTCACGCGCTTCCTCAAGCACGACGTGTCCGATCCCCGCTGGCCGGACCGCGACCGGTTCGTGCTCAGCGCCGGCCATGGCTCCATGCTGCTCTATGCCTGGCTGCACCTCAGCGGCCATGCCGGCATGGGGACGGAGGAGCTCCGCCGCTTCCGCCAGCTTCACTCCCCGGCGGCCGGGCACCCGGAGGTCGGCGAGCACCCGGCGATCGAGACAACGACGGGGCCGCTGGGCCAGGGCATCTCCACCGCCGTGGGCATGGCGATGGCGGAGCGCCATCTGGCGGCGCGCTTCGGCAAGAGCCTGGTGGACCACCGCACCTGGGTGATCGCCTCGGATGGCGACCTGCAGGAGGGCATCTCCCACGAGGCGGCGTCGCTGGCCGGGCATTTCGGCCTGGGCAAGCTCACCGTGCTCTGGGACGACAACCACATCTCGATCGACGGGGACACGGCGCTTTCCGTCTCCGAGGACACGCTGGCCCGCTTCCGCGCCTATGGATGGTCCGTCCGGCGGGTGGACGGGCATGACCACGAGGCGGTCTCGGCCGCGCTCGCCGCCGCCACCAAGTCCCGCAAGCCGACGCTGATCGCCTGCCGCACCATCATCGGCTTCTCCGCGCCGAAGAAGGCCGGCACGGCCGGCAGCCACGGCGCGCCGCTGGGGGCGGAGGAAGCCGCCGCCGCGAAGGCGGCGCTGGGCTGGGAAGGCGCCCCGTTCGAGGTGCCTGGCGAGATCCGCCAGGATTGGGAGGCCGCCGGCAAGCGCTGCGGCGGCGCCCGCCGCTCCTGGCTGAAGCGCCTTGCCAAGCACCCCAGCCGCGCCGAGTTCGAGCGCGCCATGGCCGGGCGCCTGCCCGAGCGCTGGGACGCGCCGCTCGCCGAGTGGAAGGCGAAGGCAGCCGCCGAGAAGCCGAAGATCGCCACCCGGGTTGCATCCCAGAAGGCGCTGGAGGCCCTGGTGCCGGCGGTGCCCGAGATGATCGGCGGCTCGGCCGACCTCACCGGCTCCAACAACACCAACGTCAAGGGCATCCCGGCGCTCACGCCGGAGAACTTCGGCGGGCGCTTCGTGCACTGGGGCATCCGGGAGCACGGCATGGCCGCCGCGATGAACGGCATGGCGCTGCACGGCGGCATCATTCCTTACTCCGGCACCTTCCTGGTGTTCAGCGACTACATGCGCCCGGCGATCCGCCTGGCGGCGCTGATGCGCCAGCGCGCGGTGCATGTTCTGACCCATGACAGCATCGGCCTGGGCGAGGACGGCCCGACCCACCAGCCCGTCGAGCACCTGGCGGCGCTGCGTGCCATCCCCAACCTCTACGTGTTCCGGCCCGCCGACGTGATCGAGACGGCGGAGGCCTGGGAACTGGCTGTCAAGCGCACCGACGGCCCGAGCGTGCTCGCGCTGTCGCGCCAGAACCTTCCCACCCTCCGCACGGATGTCGGCGAGAACCGCAGCGCCCGCGGCGGATACGTGCTGGCCGAGGCCAGCGGCGAGCGCCGCGCGACGCTGATCGCCACGGGGTCCGAGGTCATGCTGGCCCTTGCCGCGCGGGAAACGCTGGAGGAGGCGGGCATCCCGACTGCGGTGGTGTCCCTGCCCTGCTGGAAGCTTTTCGAGCTGCAGGACCCGTCCTGGCATGAACAGGTGCTCGGCTCCGCGCTGCGGGTGGGCATCGAGGCGGCGCTGGAATTCGGCTGGTCCCGCTGGCTCGGGCCGGACGGGGTGTTCGTCGGCATGGCCGGCTTCGGCGCCAGCGCGCCGGCCGAGGAACTCTACCGGCACTTCGGCATCACGGCCGAGGCCGTGGTGGCGGCGGTGAAGCGCCGCGTGAACCAGGCTGCCTGATCAAGGCGCCTTCAAGATCAATTCCGGGAAAGGAAAGCACATGGCGGTCAAGGTTGCGATCAACGGCTTCGGGCGTATCGGGCGGCTGGTCCTGCGCGCGGCGATGGAAAGCGGGCGCGACGACGTCGAGTTCACCCACATCAACGACCTCGGCTCCATCGAGGCCAACGCGCACCTGTTCCGCTACGACAGCGTCCATGGCCGCTTTCCCGGCGAGGTCCGGGTGGAGGGCGACAGCCTCGTCATCACCGCCGCCGGCCGCACGCACAAGCCGATCAAGGTGACGGCCGAGCGCGACCCGACCAAGCTGCCCTGGCAGGGCGTGGATGTCGGCGCCGAGTGCACGGGCATCTTCACCAAGTCGCCGGACGCGGCCAAGCTGCTGCAGGCCGGGGTGCGCAAGGTGCTGGTCTCCGCCCCCGTCACCTGGGGCGAGGAGCTGGCCGACGAGAGCGCGCAGGCGACGATCGTCTATGGCGTGAACCACCAGGTGCTGAAGCCCGAGCACAAGATCGTCTCCAACGCCTCCTGCACCACCAACTGCCTGGCGCCCATCGCCAAGGTGCTGCACGACAACTTCGGCATCCTGCGCGGCTACATGGTCACCATCCACGCCTACACGGGTGACCAGAACACGGTGGACACGCTGCACAAGGACCTGCACCGCGCCCGCGCCGCCGCCGTCTCGGCCATCCCGACCTCCACCGGTGCCGCCAAGGCCGTCGGCCTCGTGATGCCGGAGCTGAAGGGCAAGCTGGACGGCACCGCCATCCGCATCCCCACCCCGAACGTCTCCCTCGTCAGCCTCGACTTCGTGCCGGCCAAGACCGAGGGGCTGACCAAGGACGCGATCAACGCGGTGATGAAGGCGGCTTCCGAGAGCGGGCCGCTGAAGGGCATCCTCGGCTACAACACGGCGCCGCTGGTTTCCATCGACTTCAACCACGACGCGCATTCCTCGACCTTCGACGCCACGCAGACGCAGGTGGTCGATGGCGGGCTGGTGCGGGTGATGTCCTGGTACGACAACGAGTGGGGCTTCTCGAACCGCATGAGCGACACCGCCGCCCTTCTCGGCACGCTCTGATACCCGGAGGGGGGTGCCCGCACCCCCCTCCCCCGTTTCATTCATGAAGGAAATGCCGATGGCCTCGTTCCGCACGCTCGACCAGTTGGACGCCAAGGGAAAGCGCGTGCTGCTGCGCGCCGACCTGAACGTGCCCGTGCGCGACGGGGCCATCACCGACCGCACGCGGATCGAGCGGCTCTGCCCCACGATCAAGGAGCTGTCGGAGAAGGGCGCGAAGGTCATCGTGCTCTCCCATTTCGACCGGCCCAAGGGCAAGCGCGTGCCCGAGATGTCGCTCCGCCCGCTGGTGGAGGCGCTTTCCTCCGTCCTCGGCCGCCCCGTCGGCTTCGCCGATGACTGCATCGGGCCCGAGGCCGAGGCCGCCGTCGCGAAGATGGCCGAGGGCGATGTGCTGCTGCTGGAGAACACGCGGTTCCACGCCGGGGAGGAAAAGAACGACCCGGCCCTTTCGGCGGAGTTCGCGAAGCTTGGCGACGCCTATGTCAACGACGCCTTCTCGGCTGCCCACCGCGCCCATGCCACCACCGAGGGCGTCGCGCGGCTGCTGCCCGCCTTTGCCGGGCGACTGATGGAGGCGGAGTTGAAGGCGCTGGAGGCCGCGCTCGGCACGCCCTCACGCCCGGTGGTCGCTATCGTCGGCGGTGCCAAGGTGTCCACCAAGCTCGACCTGCTGGGCAACCTGTCCCGCAAGGTGGACGTGCTGGTGATCGGCGGCGCCATGGCCAATACCTTTCTCGCGGCCCAGGGCTACAACATGGGCAAGTCGCTGCAGGAGGCGGAGATGCACGGCACGGCGCTGCGCATCCTTGATGAAGCCAAGGCCGCCAACTGCGAGATCCTTCTGCCCCGCGACCTCGTGGTGTCCGCCGAGTTCAAGCCGAACCCGCAGACCCGGACCGTTTCGGTGGATTCCGTTCCCGCCGACATGATGGCGCTCGACGTGGGACCCGACACGGTGGACGCGATCGAGGAGCGGCTCCGCAAGGCCTCCACCCTGGTCTGGAACGGCCCTCTCGGCGCCTTCGAGACGCCGCCCTTCGATGCGGCGACGGTGGCCGTGGCCGAGAGCGTGGCGGGACTGACGCAGTCCGCCGGGCTCAAGTCGATCGGCGGCGGCGGCGACACGGTTTCGGCCCTGCGCCACGCCGGGGTGGCGGAGCGGATGACCTATGTCTCCTCGGCCGGTGGCGCCTTCCTGGAATGGCTGGAGGGCAAGACCCTTCCGGGCGTGGCGGCCCTCGAGCAGGCCTGAGCTAGGCTGAAACGCGCCGTCCCGCCCCTTCGGGCAGGACGGGGTCGTGGGTGCAGAGGATGGTCACCTCGTCGCCGTGCTCGCGGGCGAGGTCGATCAGCCGCTGCCGGCTTTCCAGGCGTGCGCCGCGGTCCACCTGCATGAAGTTCGCATAGGCCGCGGCGAGCGGCGGCATGGCCGGCGGCTCGCGGAGCTCCGAATGCATGAACACGGTGTCGCCGGCATGCAGCACCCAGCCGTCGCCGGTGTCGATGGCCACCCCGCAATGTCCCTCCGTATGGCCGGGCAGCCGCACCAGGAAGATGGAGGGCGGGAGCCCCTCAAGCCCGCGCAGCGTGGGAAGGCCGAACCAGGGCTCGCCGGGTCCGGCGTATTCGCGCATGGGATGATCAAGCTGTGCCGGTCGGTAGCGCGCGCGCTCCTTGGGGTTGCCGCGCCGGCGTGAGGCGGCGGCCTCACGGGCATCGACGTGCACGGTGGCCATGGGAAAGTCCGTCAACCCGCCCGCGTGGTCGAAGTCCAGGTGGGTCATGACGATGTGCCGGACATCACCGGGGTTGATCCCCATGCGGCGCAGCCGGGTCACGGCGGTCTCGTCCGCCTCAAGGTGCGGGCGGTCGGCGGCGTAGAAGGCGCGACTCAGGCGCGGCACCGGGCGGGCGGCGTCGTCCAGGCCGAAGCCGGTGTCCACCAGCACCGGGCCCGCTCCGGTCTCCACCACCAGGCAACGGCAGGACAGGTGCGCCGGGCCGATCCCCCGGGTGGCGCCATCCCAGAGGCCGCCGCCAAAGGGCCGCATGGAACCGCATTCGATGGCATGGACTCGCATGAGGATCGGAACGCCCGGCCGCACCGCCGGGTTTGCCGCGCACGGAAATCCTGGCGCTCCTCCATGGCCCTGCGGCAGTCTTCGCGCGCCAGATCCGGAGAGGCCCATGCCAAAGCGACCCCTGCCCCGCCCGAGCAAGGCCCTGCTGGCCGCTTCGCTCATTTTGGCGGCCGGTCCGAGCGCCCAGGTGCTGGCTCAGGCCGTGCCGCCCGCGCCGGTGCCGGGCGGCCCGCCTGCCACGAGCCAGCCGCCCGTGGGGCCGCAATCCAGCCCCTTGCCGCCGCCCCGGCGAGACTGCGAGCGGACGCCGCCCTCGCCGACGTCCTGACAGGCCTCAGTAGCCCTTGGCAGGGTCCACGCGGTTGGGCAGCGGGCGGTTGTCCCGCAAGGCGCGGAGGTTCTCCATCAGGATGTCCAGCGTCCGGTCGTTGTAGCGCGCGCGGTCGTCCGAGGAGACATGCGGCGTCACCACCATGCCCGGGGTGTGCCAGATCCGGTGCTCGGCGGGCGGCGGCTCCGGCACGGTCACATCCGTCACCGCTCCCCCGAGATGGCCTGACTCGAGGGCGTCCAGCACCGCCTCCTGGTCCCAGACGGGGCCGCGCGCCATGTTGACCAGCCGCGCGCCGGGGGGAAGGCGCGCGATCCGCTCGCGGGACAGAAGGTTGCGGGTGCGCTCCGTCAGCGGGCAGGTGAGCACCAGGAACTCGGCGCCGGGCAGGATCTCGTCCAGCGCCTCGTTGGGGTGGGTTTCGTCGCAGTCCGGATGCGGGTCCCGTCCGTGGCGCACGCCGATCACATGCATGCCGAACTGCCGCGCCCGCCGCGCGATGCCGCCACCCAGCGATCCGACCCCGACGATCACCACGCGCCGCCCCTCGATCGTGGAGGCGAAGTGCGGCGTCCACTCGCCGCGCCGTTGCTGGTCCGCGAAGGCGGGCATGTGGGTGTGCAGCATCAGCAGCGCCATGATCCCGAACTCCCCGGCCTTGTCGGCATGGGTACCGCGGTTGTTCAGCAGCGCGATGGAATCCGGCAGCCAGTCGAAGGGCGCGGCCGGGTCGAGGCCGGCGGACGTGGTCGCGATCACCCGCAGGCGCGGCGCGATGCCGGGCAGCGCGCCCTTGGGGAAGCGTGCGCGGAGCTGGCGGGTCCAGGTCAGCAGCACCTCGGCCTCCCCGATCGCGGCCGCGAAGCCGGCGTCGTCGCGCGCGAAGGAGACGTCCATTTCCGGCAGGCCGGGGCTGCGGGACAGGGCGGCCCGCCACTGGGCCTCCGTGATCTCGAAATGCGGATCGTCGGGCGGGTTCTGGATGTGGATGCGCATGCCCCAGGCTTTCGCATAGAGGGACAGGCCCGTGAAGGCCGCAGGCAACGGCGCAAACCAGCCGGCGTTGCCCCGGGATGACCCACCCCGCACTGCAGGAAGCCTCCCGCGCCGTCGGGGAGGACCTCGGCTTTCAGCGCCGGGTGTGGCGCGCCCAGCGGCTGGGCTGGGCGGGCATGGCCGTGCTGGTCCTGCTGGGGCTTGCCGGAGCCTTCGGCAACGGCGTCCTGGCGGTGGCCACCTCGCGCAGCGCGGACGGCGCGATCGAGGTGCAGTGGGAGCGGATCGAGCGCGTCGGCCGCGACAGCGTCCTGCGGGTCCGCACCCTGGCCCCGCGCGAGGGCCCGATCGTCCTGCTGCTGGCGGATGGGCTGGCGGAAGGCGCGGAGGCGCGATCGGTGACGCCGGTTCCGGCATCCGAGTCCCGCGGGCCCCGGCGCCACTGGCTCCGCTTCGAGCCGCCGGAGGATGGGGGACGGGCGGAGATCGTGCTGAAGCTCCGGTCCGACCGGCCGGGCATCCTGCGCGGCGAGATCGCGCTCGACGGGTCCTCCGTCCCGCTCCGCCTCTTCGTGCTGCCGTAGCGCCCGATGGAAAGCGTCCTCCGCGCGCTGGCGATCTATGTCGCGCTGTTCGTGATGTTCCGCATCACCGGGCGGCGCAGCATGAGCCACATCACCACCTTCGACTTCGTGCTCCTGCTCGTGGTGGGCGAGGCGACGCAGCAGGCGCTGCTGGGCGAGGACGTCTCCATGACGAACGGCCTGCTGGTGATCGCCACCCTGTTGCTGCTCGACGTGACGGTCCGCTGGCTCAAGGTGAACAACCGCCGGACCGGCCGCGCGCTCGAGGGGCTGCCGACCATCCTGGTGGTGGACGGGGCGCCGCTGGAGGACCGGATGCGCGAGGCCCGCATCGGCGTGGGAGAAGTTCTCCAGAGCGCACGGGAGGGATACGGGCTGTCGCGGCTGGAGGATATTCACCTCGCGGTGCTGGAGGTGAGCGGCAGCATCTCCATCATCCCGCGCAAGGAGGACTGAGCGCGGGGTGGTTGCTGTGCCGCATGCCTTCCGGAGCGAGGGAGGTCCGCGCGACGGGCGTGTGGCCGCAGGGCCGCGCAGCAGAGGCGCCGGCATTGGGCGGGCTGAGGATGCCCCTGGCGCGTCCTTTTTCGTGATCGGCGCGGCGGTTCCATGCGGGTGCGGCGGCCATTAGCCTCCGGCGCGATGGAACGCCCCCCCATTCCGCCGATGCGGAGCAAGCTTTTCGTGCCGGCGTCGCGCGAGGAGCTTTTCGCCAAGGCCGCGGCCTCTGCCGCCGATGCCTTGTCCTTCGACCTTGAGGACGCCGTCGCGCCGAACCGCAAGGAGGCGGCGCGGGCGGCACTGGCCGCTTTTCTCCGCCGCGGCCCCCAGGCATCGGGGGGCAAGGTCGTCGTGGTCCGCGTGAACGGGCTGGAGACGCCCGAATTCGCCGAGGACCTGGCGGCGGTGGCCCTGCCCGCCACGCGCATGATCAACCTGCCCATGATCCGCGATCCGGAGGATGTCGTGCGCGCCGCCGGGGCGCTGGACGAGGCCGAGCGGCGCAACGGCGTCACCGCGCCCATCGGCATCCTCTGCAACATCGAGACGCCCCGCGCCCTCCGCCTGGCGCATGGCATCGCCGCCGCCCATCCGCGCGTCACCGGCCTGCAAATCGGCTACGCCGACCTTCTGGAGCCCGCCGGCATCGACCGGGCGGAGCCCGCGATGCTCGCCCACGTACGCATGGCCGTCCGCCTCGCCGCCGCCGAGGCGGGAGTCGCCGCCTATGACGGCGCCTTCGCCCGGGTGGACCAGCCGGAGGCCTATCGCGCCGAGGCCGAGGCCGCGCGCCGCCTCGGCTTCGCCGGAAAGAGCTGCATCCATCCGACGCAGATCGCGCTTGCAAACGCGGCGTTCCAGCCTTCCGCCGCCGAGATCGCCAGGGCCCGCCGCGTGGTGGAGGTCGCCCGGCAGCGGCTGGCAGAGGGAACCGGCGCCTTCATGGTGGATGGCGCCATGGTGGATGGACCTTTCGTGGCGGGGGCGGAAATGGTGCTCGAACTCGCGCGCCGCCTGGGCCTTTCCGGCGAAAAGGAGTGAACGGGAGCATGCTGTCCATGCGGATCACCCGCCGTGCCCTCGTGGTCTCGGCCCTCGCGGCCCCGGCGATCGCGCGGGCGCAAACCCCGCCACAGGCCGCCTGGCCATCCAGGCCCGTGCGCATCGTCGTGCCGTTTCCGCCCGGAGGCAGCAACGACGCCGTGGCCCGCCCGCTGGCCGAGCACCTCCAGTCCCGCTTCGGCCAGCCTTTCGTGGTGGAGAACCGCCCGGGCGCCGGCAGCACCATCGGTTCCGCCGAGGTGGCCCGCGCGCCCGCGGACGGGCTGACGCTGATGGTCACCTCATCCACCTTCTCGACGAGCGCCGCCGTGCAGCGCACCCCCTATGACGCGGCGGCCGATTTCGAGGCTGTGGCCATGCTGGCCGTCGCGCCGCTGGTGGTGCTGGCCGCGCCTTCCTTTCCCCCGAACAACCTGACGGAGCTTCTGGCGCATCTGCGCGCCAATCCGGGCAAGGTCGATTACGGCTCGGCCGGGCCCGGCAGCATCAACCAGCTTTCGGCGGAACTGTTCGCGCAGAAGGGCGGCGGGCTTTCGCTGCAGCACGTGCCCTATCGCGGCATGGGCCCGGCCACCACGGATCTCGCGGCCGGGACCATCCAGCTGCTGTTCACCACCTTGCCTTCCGCGCGCGGCATCATCGACGGCGGGCGCGTGAAGGTGCTGGGCTGGACCTCGGAGAACCGCCCCGCCACCGGCCCGCGCGCGCCCACCCCGCGTGAGAGCGGCCTCCCCGACTTCGAGGCGGGGATCTGGTGGGGCCTGCTGGCCCGCCGCGGCACGCCGCCCGCCATCCGGGACCGCCTGAACGCCGCCGCCAACGAGGCCCTCTCGGGCGGCCGCCTCGCGGCCTACCTGGAAAGCGAGGGCGCCACCCCGACGCCTCGTCCGGCCGCTGAGGGCGACGCCTTCCTTCGCGCCGACCTCGCCCGCTGGCGCGGCGTGGCGGAGGCCGCGGGTATCCGCGTCGACTGAACGCCGGACCGGTGGCCTGCCCCGTTCGCCCCTGTCCGCCCCGGGGATGGCGGAAGCTGGACGATCCGCCATTCCACCCGATCTCCGCAGCGGTGGAAACTCCGGCGGCCCACCGGCACCTCCGATCCGCACGATCGCCGCAGCCGGCTCGCGGGCGGCGCGGTTCCGGAACGGCTCGGCGCGCCGCGGCCGCCTGTCCGTTCGCACGGCACGCGGACACAACCGCGTGACCGCTGGGGCGGTGCCCGGAACACCCGCACTCCTCCGGGCGAAGCCGGCGAGCATTATGCGAGCGTAACGCGTTCATGCATCGGACGGCGCCGCGTCGCGGGCCGGATAGGAGTGTACCCATGACCCGCCGACACCTGCTTCTTGCCGCGAGCGCCCTCGCCTTCGCGGGGTCGCTGCCCACCTATGCCCAGGGTGCCCAGCGGCGCATCCGCGGTACCATCGATGGCGTGTCCGGCCGTGACATGGTCGTGACCACGCGGGAGGGGCAGAAGGTCACGGTGCGCCTGGCCGAGAACGTGGGCGTGTCCGGCATGCGCAAGCTTGCCCTGGCCGACATCGCGCCGGGCTCCTTCATCGGCACCGCCGCGGAGCCCGGCCCGGACGGCGTCTGGCGCGCGCTCGAGGTGCTGGTCTTCCCGGAGGCGATGCGCGGCACGGGCGAGGGCCATTTCGCCTGGGACCTCACCCCCACCTCCTCCATGACCAATGCCACCGTCGACTCCGCCGTGCAGGCCAATGACGGGCGCAGCCTCACCCTGACGGCCCGTGGCCAGCAGGTGCGGGTCATGGTGCCGCCCGACGTGCCGGTGGTGACGCTGATCCCCGGAACGATGGATGATCTGAAACCGGGCGCCCAGGTCTTCCTTTCCGCCACCCCGGCCACCGACGGCACCTTCACCGCCGCGCGCGTGACCGTGGCGAAGGATGGCGTGGTTCCCCCGATGTGACGGGGCCCGCATGAGGCCATCATCCTTCAGGGATTACGCAGGAGCACCGACGTGAGCGACGCGGCCCTTCCCTCCGCCACCCGCCCCCGCCGCCCGCGGGGCGAGGGGCCGCCCGCGCCGGCACCGGGGCCCTGGCCCTGGCTCGACCGCGGCGGACGCTTCTCGTGGTTCAAGGCGGCGGTGCTGCTGGGCTGCTTCGTCCCGCTGGCGCTGCTCGGCTGGGACTGGGCCACGCGGAACCTTGGCCCGGAGCCGCTGACACGGGCGACGCACGACACGGGCGACTGGTGCGTGCGCTTCCTTCTGATCAGCCTCGCGGCCACCCCGGCGCGCTGGGTCTTCGACCAGCCCAAGGTCCTGCAGGTCCGGCGCATGCTGGGGCTCGCGGCGCTGGGCTATGGCTTGGTCCACCTCGCCCTGTACGTGGGCAACGAGCACCTCCGCCTCTGGCATGTGCTGCTGGAGATCGTGAAGCGGCCCTATCTCTCGACCGGGTTCACCGCCCTGATCGGACTCGCGATTCTCGGCTGGACCTCGACCGACGGGTCGCTGCGGCGCCTCGGGCGAGAGTGGAAGCCGCTGCACAAGCTGGCCTATCCGCTCACCGCGCTCGGCATCCTGCACTTCTTCATGCAGTCCAAGATCAACGTGTCGGAGCCGGTGCTGATGACCGGTCTCTTCCTGTGGCTGATGCTGTGGCGCTTTGTGCCCGCACGCTGGCGGGCCAACCCGCTGCCGCTCGCGCCCATCTCGGTGCTCGCGGCTGCCGGGGCCGCCGGCCTGGAATACGCCTGGTACGCCCTGGCGACCAAGCTGCCGGCCGACATGATCTTCGCGGCGAACTTCGACCTGGAGTTCGAGATCCGCCCGGCGGTCTGGGTTCTCGTCGGCGGGCTAGCCCTGTTCGCCTTGGCCGGGGTCTGGTGGGCGGCGCGGCAGGTCTTCCGCCGCCAGACGCAACTGCCCCGGCCGCGCGGAGTCAGGGAGTAGTCGCGCCGAGCACGGGAGGGAACGCGCGCGCCGGTGGCGTCGCGCCCGGCGCGGCGGCCTCCTTCAGCCCGGGCCCGGCAGGCAGCGGACGGTGCCGGGATTGGCCCGCGCCTCGGTGGGCACCGTGCCGGCGGGGCAGGCCACCTGACGGCGGGAAGCGGGTGGCAGGTCGGCATACCAGCCCGCGACCTCCGGATCGCCGCGGCCCGCGCCGCCCCCGCGGGCGAGGCCCCGTCCATCGCACCGGCCGGGACGGCCGCGCATCGGCGTGCCGCCGTTGGGGCAGAG
>Ga0210040_10001161_pt1 | contig 40723 bp, 22 predicted proteins | sample CryGeyCG12114_NA_FD_185462 | JGI IMG/M metagenome (GOLD analysis project Ga0210040, IMG submission 185462) | Groundwater microbial communities from aquifer - Crystal Geyser CG19_WC_8/21/14_NA (SPAdes) (version 2) | ecosystem: Environmental > Aquatic > Deep subsurface > Groundwater | place: USA... | reverse complement strand
TACTAAGGTAGAGTTTACTCCTCTTCAGACTTTCCGTATGTGTGTGTGTGTGCATAAATTAGGAAACAAAAATTGAAGTTCAAAGTTATTCAGCCAACATCTTAGGGAAACACACAATATCCATTGCAGATATTTATTTAGTCAACGTTGAGAACATGTGAACTACCAGCAAGCTATATTCAGTATACCAAGTTCAAGATTTTCCGAAAATGATGCGCCCCATGGAAATTTCATTCCGAAAATTATACCTTCCGGGTATTAAGCGATCCGAATTTTGCCCATTCCGACTATGATGCGTCCGGAAATGATGCTTCCGGATTTGAGGTTTCCGACTTTGATGCGACATTCCTTATATTTGCGTGGAGGCAGCACATCATTGTCAGGTAAACTTAAATTTTCCTATATTCCAGGGAAAGGTGGGAGATTTGTACAAGCATAGATCAGATGAAGCCACGCTCTACAAATAAATGAAGTGCTCTATCTACTCTGGTGAGCAGTACAGAGTGAAAAATTGTGAAAGTGGAGAAAAAAAAGTCATAAAAGAGTAAAGAATAAAGAGTTTCTTAGTTATGTAGTTTCCCAGGGATGATGTTGAAGCAAAATTAATTATTTGTAGGGGACAGGATCAGTTTGCCCGCACAATTTTTTTCTTCACACCTACACAGTTGGCATTTCTTGACTAAATATTGAAGGTAGTTTAGTAACTCACAGAACGTGCTAGCTAACAAAAGATGAAAAAAAGGTAAAGATGGAAGATAAAGAGAAAAATTTATTCCCTCACCACGCTACAAATACTATAGAGTACAGGATTGGAAGCAATTACTTTATGAGCACCATTGTACATAAAATTTGAAAGGATTCTGTTGCCCTCAAGTGTTAGTAATTCCTTGGTTTCATCGTCCCAGCTTACAATAGGGAGGACAAAAAAGGTCATAAAAAAGAGTAAATGTAACCCAGGTTCAATTACGATCAAGAGGAAATAGCTATTGATTCTTTCACCGTGAAAGCAGAGATGCAAAAAACAGAACTTGCCCTATATAGGGAACCAGAAAGTGAGCACGAGTCTTTTTTTTTGCATCATTTTTCCTGTGTGCATAAAAATGCGTTGGCCAACTTTGGCAGACAAAAAATATTACAAGACAACTCACAAGAAAATTCATCCAAATTCTTCCTTGTGAAAGAAATCATAAAAAAATTGCTCAAAATTCTCTCTCCCTTTCATTTATGTCACCACTTTTTTTAGTACAAAGCAAGCAGTTACTGACAACGTGTATTTGCGGACATGGTAGTAGCATCTATCTTTAGCTTATATACGAGTAGCAAAAAAAAACAATTTTTTTGACAACCTGAGAAAACTACACACATCCATTTATCTTGACGGTGCACAAAAAAGTCAAATGCTTGCATACATAATACACTGCATACCGATGGCAGAGATGTATTGTACACCAGTCCATACATATATTTGCCCTTATCTTTTTAGTACTATATTTGCGTTATCTTCACGTTCCTTAATGCATGCATGCGTTCTTGTTCCAACTACTCGTTCTGGTGGCTTTTTTACTTTTTTTTTCCATTCATTTCACATGCATAGACAAGTAGTAGGGAAGAATAAAAGCTCAGCTATTGTAAGACTAGATTGGTGCACCACTACTGTAGTTTAAGTTGTTTTTGTATGAGCCAGCTAGTGAGGACGAGTGGGAACTTGTATTATTTAGTTTGTTCTACGTCTTTTGGATTTCGCAACAGAACAGTATTAAGTAAGTTAGTCTCAACATTAGAGTTAGAAGAGAAGTATATAGAACACAACACTACGCTAGATACTTTTTCCATGTTAGTTCAAGTGGACCAACATGGTTCTACGATTTTCATTTGGGGGTATACTATAGTTGGTTCGTTGGTTATAGTTAGTTAGTTAGTTAGATGGAATCCCTTCCATTCAAATTAACCTAAATGCATGCCAATCGCTTGTAAATAAGTGGGTTTCTTGAACTTTTTTTTTGTCCTGGAGTACTTATCTCTCTCATAGTGTAACAAACTTTCACTCCGTCGTCTCGCACTGTTTAAACTAAGGGAATAAAGTTCTTTTAGTGGTCGTATGAGTGATTTTTTACTTTGCCAGTCCCTTGTGATTTAGTTATAGTTAGTATGGTAGGAAGCAATTCGCTATGCATGTGATAAAGTTTACGGGAGTCAATTTTATTATTGAAAGGAAGATAATATTGGGGACGGAAAAAAGATCACCACCCTCCATGCAAATAATGAATTAGGCAACTTTTTGTAGACAAAGTTGAATCATTCACAGTGATATGAACCGTATCTGAAAATCGCTGTCATTACCAACGTATATGGAAAGTTTTCCAAACGTTTAATAACCTTTTTTATTAAACGTGTAGAAAGCATAGTGGATAAAATAGTTAGTTACTACAAAGTGTGATTGGCTCTCTAGAAGGGAAGGAAGCTAAAATTTACGTTTTATACAAAATTACCAATTACATGCGTTAGTGATTGACACAAAAGTATCTAGTAAACTTTGCAACTACCCTTTGTCATAGGAGAAAAAAATTCTTGCCATATTTTCTCACTCACACACACACAATGTTACTTTTTTTGCATATTATGTTCACAGTAAAAACAGATTTATCATGATTCAATGAGACAAAAAAGGATGAAATCCGACTTGCAAAACAAACAATCTTGTTTGCTATTTGCATCATACCAAGACACATCCGTTTCCTCTCATTTACCACAAAGCAGAAAAAGTCGGCGCCTATAAACACGTCGTTCAGAAAACAAACTCAAAAAACCTGTCACTCTGTCTCCATATTCAAGACGCATTAAAAGCATATGATCACTCTAATATGCAAATCCCGTTGTTCCAAAATCATAAACCCATGAAGGCTACCACACACACAAAAAAAATTCATCTTGCCTTTCACAATCTGCACTTAAAATTTGAGGAGAAAAACCTAAAGCTATTCCTTCTCTTGTATAAATTCATCATAAGTCTCCCGTATAGTGGAAAATCAGAGGAAAATTATGCTACCACTGACTTTGGAAGCAACCACTTGCTAGCTCTTTTTTATATTCTTCACTGGAGCTCACCCATACCACTTTAGTGGCTCCATCATATTCCCTAAAGTGTTTCTCATACAAAATCATGTTGTCTACAAAGTACAAGCATATCAGTCTGTCAGTCGGTATGTAAGCTTTCCCCATTGCAAAGACTACCAACGAGCTAACTAACTAACTAACTAACTAACTAAATATAATACTTACTAAAGGGTGGTCACAATACAGTACGTAAGTACTCCGAACCAAATACATATAGAGGGAACAAAGTGATTAAAAACTAAATATTTATATTTCATCTTGTCGGCTGAAAAGCAGTGTGCGAGTAAGTTACTTTTATCCAAGGCTTTAGTTGCCGCTAGGACCGACATGTAGTCAGCAAGTCCATCCACTTTATAATAGTACAAGTAGACTGTTTGAGTTAGAACTGATTACGTATTCTGGAGCAATGCTGTGCACTTTTTCTTCCATTCTCTTGGATGGATGACTCCGCCATTGCTAAAGTAGATTTATGGAGCGGCTATAGGGGCTCCAACATAGTAGATAGTGCTGAGAAAGTAGCCTTGAACAAGCACACTCACAGTCCCCAGAGTACTCACAGTGTGGGCAAGCTTTCACAAGAATTTACGGTGATTGACACACAAATAAAGTAAATAGATGTGTGAAGTGATTCTGATTTCACATGTTTGTTTTCCTTGAATGATTTGCTTGTGCACACACACACAAGCCCTGTAAAAACAAGTTGCACACAAAGAATCTTGCTCCCTATCCTTGGCGGCCACATGGCAGTTAATAGTTACACACAAGTTCTTGTAGTCTAGTCAGTACAAGTTCAGTCAGTCACAGGGAAACTCATATGAACGGAATACTTAAGAAAATCTCATCTATAGAGTGAAACTCACGAGGGAAATCTTTTTCCTCCTCTTTGTGTTGTGCTTCATTTTTGTGTCTGCTCGTTCCCATTCTTGGACCAAAAAGTACAAACAGGAACATCCCAATGCACAAGTGTTTTTTTTGGTGCCCCCTAAAAATTACTGCATGCCACAACCATCACTGTACAATGCACACTGCACTGACAACAGACAGTCTGTAGTAACTTATTTGCAGGGAGCCTGCATATTTCACGGGTGGTAGGAACTCAAACAAAACTGTAGCGGCACAAGTTTTGCCTATGAATATATTTACTGACTTGGTACCGTTTTGTGTGCCTCCGTTGTTTGTTTGTGCTCTGGTAATTTTACGCACCTATGGCTGCCAATGCTTTTGAACAAGTTACTTATCATCAACATAAGCAGGATTGATAAACATTATACGGGATCCTTGTATAGGCATGATGATTTAGTATGGCCATAGTTAGTTAGTAGTGGTATCCTATTTGACTGACTGTCAGAAGGCTCCTTTTACATAAGCCATCCATATAGATAGTAAGTATGAGAGTGAGAGGAGAATGACAGCATTTGTAGCGAAAGGGAAGACGTAATCCGATTATAGGTTACCATTTACTTTTAAACTAGGACCATGGAGCATTGCGTATGACAGTGAGAAGACCGCATACAACCGAGATCCTTGTCAATGTGTTTGGAAATGTGAGCACATTTGCAAATAGTTCATGGGATTAGTCTACCTTTCATATTAAGCAGGTCTGTGTGGGCTCAATAGAGTGTACCCATGAAATAAGTGCAACCGGTATACTTTGCATACTGTATGAAATGCAATAAAAAGAGAGGCTGCTCAAGTTTTTACTTTTTTAGGGGGGATTTTCTTCCAGTGTATAAAATAGAATAGAGTTTGTCAACCAATTGCACCGTTTGGATTAATGAAACGTGAGCAAAGCATAATGAAAAATTCAAGTTTCCATCCTAAAAGCTTTTTCCCTCGTCATAAGCTGTCTTCTACCGGTGAAATCAAGTCACTGTAACCAGAATACAAATTCGAAGAATTACTTTAACACTAGCTTCATAACCCAGGTAGCTTAATAAGTGTTGAAATAGTAAAATTGTGTTCAGCTGCAAATTTCAAACCAAAGAGCGCTTTCACCTTTCTCCCACTCTGACTTTCAGATTTCATCTTTCAATTCTACCTGCATGTTTCATCTTCATACATTTCTCATTATTTTTAACAAGCTGTACATACTCACTCTCCTGCCTACCTCATATAGTGTCAATATTTGCCCAAAAGTATTGAACCGCCTTTTCCACACGGCAAGATACACATCATCATGTTTGCCATTATTATTATTACTATTATTGGGATCAGTGTGAGCACTGGAGTGACTGATGGAATATAAGTGGACTCCAAAGTGTTTTGTTTTCATACTACAAGATGTGTACGAGCCACACAACACTCACTATAGTATTATGGTGTTATGGTTGGGTCCACTGACTGGGTCCTTCAGCTGCTCTCATCGTCTGCTCACTTATCCCTCAAACCATAGACATATAGACATTAGGTAACTAACTAACTAACTAACTATATGCCTGCAATCCACAGCCTACTCTCTCAGCTAGTAAGTAACTAATTTTGGACAAGCCCAGTGAAAGAAGAAAGTTGTCATCTGGTATACATACTACTACTAACTATACTACATGATTTGTGCACATACAGGTCTACCTGGCTGATGGCAAACATTGAAAAGTGACTGAGCAGTAAAGACAACTAACTGTTTGGTGTGAAAGCTTTGGGGAAAACAGTGTTAAAATGAATATTTAACAAGGATAGTAGTGGATAAGTGAGTAGTGTAGTAGTATGGCAGGCAAGCATGGCTGCTGCTTATGCAGATATGTACATATTTAGGTAGCAGGCAGTGGAGTGAGTAGTTTGCCTACTTATAATAAGGAATAAGGTCGTCGACATGTGTACCAGAAGAGAAAGTGAGTGAGGGAGAGAGAGGGAAAATTTATGATTCAATTTGCACATCAGCCCTCTCTCTCTCTCTCTCTCTCTGTGTGTCTGACTTTTTTCCCTTTGCAGTGGAACCAAGTCTGTGTGCTCATTTGCAATGCAAATCCTTCTCTTTTGTCCCAAGGCAAAAATGTCTCAGTGGATCCTGACTTCTCACATCATCATCAGCATCATCATCATTCATCACATGGTTTCAAATGTGTTTTTCACTCTTGGTTCATTGCATGGATCCGGTTTCCTTTTCTGGGTTTGCCCCTTGTGAGACTTTGAGAGTTCTCAGCCATGCATGCAGAGTGGAAGCCACTTATGATTCAACCCTGAATGAGCCAAATGTCATAATATCTATACTACGTTTTTTTTAGAGTGCCATGGGTTCCATATGTTTTCTTTGGCGTATGTTCTTGGTAGCCCCATTTGAGCTCTCTGGGCTCTGCGTCTTGTAAACAAATATGAAAACATGGATGCATTCATGCATTCACGCATCACATCACGTTCTAATATATTATGAATGAGTATCTGCCGTTTTTTTTAGTTATCCAAGTTTTCAATAGTTGTAAGATAGCATGTATGTGTAGTTAGGATAGGCAGCAGCAGCCGATGATGTCTCTTGTTGCCTTCTTTTCCTGCATAAATTTTTATTCCGTGTTATGCAAGTGATTGATTATTATCATGTCGAGACATTATGGATCCATTAATTGATTGAGAAATTTAGGATAAAGTGTATTCAACTTTAAAGGAGCTCAAGAATTGTTTCCAGTCGGTCCTTTCACTTGGAAAATAAACAGGAGGGAAATTGACTTCAGTAGAACGAATTATGCAGATAGTAGTAATCAAATAACTTTCTCATCATTTCTTACGAATTCAGTCGTTAGCTCTGTGTTATGAAATAAACAAACGCTCAGGAAATGTTGATTCAAGGATTTTAATTAGATTGGAGGGAAAAAACTTGGAATCGTCTAGTTTGATCATTGCAGTTAGTCAGTATAAGCTATGCAAACACTTTCAATAGCATTGACTACTTGCCTCAATTTTTAGCTACAAACCATTTATAATTGGAATTTTAGGGAACGACTCCATTTCCACGCCTAGGCTCACTCATTCACTACCAAATATTCCCCCAGGATATGGAAACACTTGGTGCAACGTAGCCACTTTTCCCTATCCATATTTTGGTCTCCAGACTATACAGACAGACTTACTACTTACTTACCACTACTCAATCGTTTCTTCCACCATCCCACAAAACCCATGTAATATCCGAAACCCACCCATCACTACAATACCAAAAAAGCACGTCATCCATCATACAACGAAATACTAAAACCAGACAAATGATCCATTGACCACCCTCTATAGACAAAAGACAGTTTTTACCCCAAAATTACTGCTCAAGTGACTATGAGTGACTGCATTAGCTTGTCCATTTGAAGTCCTTTGAAAAATCTCTGGTTTTATCAAACTTGTACCGGAATTTCTCCCCCACAGAAAGAAATGCCACTGATAGATGAGCTTACTTACTTTACTAGCTCCCAAAGCTGGATATCTTTTAGCCTTATAGTATCATTGTAGTATGCAACTCCATTGTACTACCACATTACATTCAAAGATCATATTGTACCCACTCACAGTCAGTTAGTTAGTTACTATAGGCAAACGCAATGTAGAAAACATACAGGGGAAAGGGAGTTGGAGATAGAGAATGAAATGATTTCTTCTTTTCTTTCACTGCTCACGTAAAGATAAAGAGAAAATGAGGTTTATAAAATGCATGTTTGCCTAACATAGTAAAAGTGCTTGTATCGGTCCACTCATAATATATAACGTGCTCTCTGTGGACCCAGTGAGAGCACTATGGCAGTAGTAGTAGTGAACTCTTATCTCCATTCTCTTTAGAAACTGAAGAGTTTTTTTTAGCCCAAAGGCGACTAAAAAGGGTTCCCCACGTACACTATATGAGCACACATGCGTTACGATAGAATGGAAACATTGTTCATGCATTGGAACGACAAAGGAACATTGGACTACACCTTGAGTTGGGAGGAAGGTTCTGTAGATTTGTCTATCTGATGAAACGGAGTAGGTTCGGTAGTCTGCATAATCCTGACTGTGTGTGCTAAAATAGGAAACACTTGTGTCTGTGTGAAACTGTGAGAAAGCCACGTAGTAGTAAAAAGTTGTTTCAAAACTTTCACTCGGCTCTAGAATTTAAATATTATCAGTCCTGGCTCATTTAATTATGCATAAAAGATTCAGGAGAACTGTGCTCTCACTTTTTCCCCTTGTCTTCCATTTAGTTAAGTTTCTATTGGTGTTCTATTCTCAATATATATAGACAAGTAGTGCACAGTGGAGAGAGAAAGTAAGTAAATAAGTGGAGAAAACTTTATTCTTTTTTGTTATCCCAAGTTTTAGTTGTTGCTTTCTCTTCCCACATCCAAAAAGGTTATAAAATGGACTCTATTTTTTTCATTTGCAGTACACTGGCGCTGGTTCAAATAGAATTCACAACAACAAGAGTTTCCTACCTTGCACACACCATGCACTACAGTGCAGACTGGGAGGAATGCCCATTCAAATAGTATTGTATCTTGCTGTGCCGGGTAAACAAAATGGGAGATAAGTATAAACTCCACTTGGTACAGAGGGAGACAATAAAAGGATTAGAAACTGTTTTTCCCTCAGACGGAAACCACTGTCTCAACTTGGGGAGTCCTCATTTAGACAGAGGTGGAAAAAAAGAGCTACACTTACTCACTCATTCACTCACTGACTGCATGTGAGGGGGAAAAGTAAAAACGAGTTTACGAGACGAGCAAAGAATGGCAACTTCCGCATACACTCATCTTTGTTGCAAACTTTTCTTGGGAAAGAAAAAGGGAAATAAAAAAACGTGCGGGGTTACGGTAAAGGGAAACATGTCGAATTATCTGCTCAACACGTACGTGTAACGTGCATCACTACAGAAAGTAGGCACATATGTATAGTTAGTTAGTTAGTTAGTTAGAGTTACTTTTAGTTAGTTAGTAGTGCCAGTAGTATTTATGTGGAATGGAAACGCATTTTCTATACAGTCAGTCAGTTTCAAAGACTTACTGCACAAGCCCACTTGAATGACTGCAGGAATGGTGTGTTTGGAATGTGTAAAGAATTTTGAGGCTACCAATAAAGTGCATCGTTTAGTTCGTGAACTGAGGTGAGCACAGTTAATGATATAAAACGACCGAATAAACATGCTCGTCTAATGTAGTAGACTTTGTACTCAGATAAAAGCGGTACAATTGGTCCAGAAAATCCTTGATTTCCTCCCAGTTTAGTTAGTAAAGTTAGATTCCATTTAGCACAATATTTGAATAAGGGATGGAAATGGTATAATGCTTAAATAGGAGAATGATTTTATCTAGAGAGAAGGGAAACTGTTATTGTATTCCCATACGAAATGAACTTTTTTTATCGATTTGGATGTATTTTTTCTCCAAGGTTCAACAGATTAAAAAATTCCTTTCTTAAAATGTACGTATGTATAGTCAGTATGGTTGATTTAATGAAAGTAAAACTTTTATTTACGAACCATCAAACACAGTCAGAGAGCCTAGAATGTTTGAATGGAACTTATCGAGGAACAGGAAGTGAAAGTTTTCAACTTTTCAATTAAAAAATTGAGCATTGGTTGAGAAGAAAAGCGGTGAATCATTGTTGGGAAAAAGAGACACACTTTATTCAATGAAACGAGATTGACTGTATTATGCAGCAATTTTTTATTTCAAGGATAATTGGCTATTTTGAAATGGGGGATTTAAATTACAGCATAGCTTATTGTTTATGCTTATGGGTTTTTGAGTATTTGTTATCTCATGATTTCATATTTTAGTTAGTTAGCTAGTCAGAGCCGGTATAGGAATGCTGAAGAATTTTGTGAGGAAAAGTGCTCTTATTGTATTAAGAAATGTTTGAACAACAGAAACAAACTAGGGAGAGTGTTACTAACAAAAGCTGAAACACTGAAAACTGAAACAGAAACAAAAACTGCCATAGGCATTTGCTATGTTGAATAGCAACCTTTTTACACTCTGTCGTAAAAGGGTAGTAGAAAAAACTTGTTCAAATTTTTATCGTTTTGTATCCAAAGGCAAGAAAAAATATAAGGGCGACGAGAATAGTACAGTCTATGTTTCTATTTCTTCGCATTCATTTGTCAAGAAGAAATGTTGTCATAATTTTTAATGTGGAGTTTTATTTTTTTCAGTAAGAAACTAAATTTATGGAATTAAATATTTTTGACAACTTAATAATCTCAGGTTATGTGCAATCCCACAAATATAAAAAATTAAGACTCAAGTAGGAGGCATAGCTAAAAAATTTCAATTGAAAATGATAAATTGTGAATTGTTTAAATTTTTTGAAAACCCTCAGGATCTGGTGACGGGATCAGTTAACTTTGACTTTTATATAATGACATGGTTTTATGAAAAAATGGTTCATTTTTTGCAATCCACATTCTAGAATGCATGTACTAGATCACGAATGTGAATATATATATAGTATCCAGCCTTTTGACATCCTTTCAAACTTTCTGAATGCAATATACTTAAGATCCCTGACAATGATAAATAAGGCAGTCATTGTAAGTAGGAACATTCGGGAAATCTGAGAAAACAAAAGTCCCACGAGACATTACAAAGAAAACCAGCAGTTACACAAATTGCACCACTTTTAATGAGAATAGCTCAACTTTCCACCTTTTGCACAATATGGTGGCACTTTTATTCTCTTAATGGAATGACCAACGTAATAAACCTATGTTTTTTTTTCAAATTACTAGCTAATACTTTTCATCTGGCTTTAAATCTTTTAATTTCCCTCTCATTTATTTGCAACCAACTTCATTACATATGAAATCTTTTTTTTTCTTCCTTGCACAATTCTTACATTGCTATCAATGCTCCTATAATAGTCAACTAACCCCAAAAACATCCATACATCTCTTTTTATTCCAAGTTTTAACTGTTTCAAGCTGTCTTACAATGCTCACAGCTCCGAACTTCAGTTAGTGAGCATTTGATTGCTCACTTTTGCCCAAATCAAACCTAGACATACTATTCCAAATATATAGCACACCTTTTCATTACAGGGGCAAACATTTTGTATGTAATAGCCTGGGAAACTGGGGAAACGTCTGAAGCCAATGTTTCAAGCCCCTTTTTAAAGCTGGCATTATTCCGGTAAGTTGAGAGCTGGGAAGAAAAGCCACTATTCTGAAAGCATAAGTTTGTGTGTAAGCAGATAATGATCAAAGTCGGAGCAACAGTAGTAGCGAGTGAGTGAGTGAGTGAGTGAGTGTTGTCGGTACATTACACAGTTAGAAAGAAAGTAAGTCAACTTTTAGTTAGTTAGTTAGTTACAGTAGTTGCATGCATCCATGTACATTTACACACACATAGGCTCAAACATATTGCATTGCAAGGAAGGAACTTACCAACTAAAAAAAGACATGCAATATGCATATATAGAACATCTAACTATGTGTGTATTGTGTTCTTAAGACGCAAGTCGTCTACAACGTTAGTTAATACAAGAACAGTAGTGGTTGTGGTCCAGATTGGCCACAACAACTTTATGTGCAGTGCACAACTATGTCCCAAAAGTTGTACAACAAGCCACAGCGACAATCCCAATCTGGTTCTCAACACCATCCATTCTGGTGGGACAAAATTGGAAAACTTATTGTCTTGTTTGTTGCTAGGTTCGTCAGTTAGTTAGTTAGTTAGTTAGTTAGTTAGTTGGTAAGTTAGTATGTAAGCAATGTAATTCAATTACCACGTCATTAATTTGTTTCCCACTACTAATGTATGTTTGTGTGCTGCTACTTATACATACATAGGGCTCAGGTGAATCCACTAAGGGGATTTATAAAGTGCCCATTTTTCTGTGAGACAATTTTTTAAAAATTGTGTTGAAGGAAAGATGAAATTTTGAAGAACATTAAAATAGAATGTACGGTGCTACAGGATTAGAAACAATAAATAATCCATGACTTAATAGCAGTTATTATTACGTAAGCTGTTTTGGGCAACGGGATGAAGATTCTTTTCTATTGTGCCATGTACCCGTGCCCAGGTTTTTAATCTCGCAATTTGCACACATAACTTTGATATAAACAGAGTGTTGTGATTTTCTTGTGTTTAGAAAGATGAATGGCCTTATTATAGTGTGATTGCAATGAGCTTATGCACGCTACATGGACGCATTATGTGTTCAAAATGGCTTTATGAAACGTGTGGCTGTCCAAACGGAATGCATTTTATGAGAATTTATAGCAGTTCCCTTGTTGTTCTCCTCTCAGATTTTAGATTCCAGTACATTTACCAGCCTTACTTTTCCTTTCTCTCCTTTTTAAACTTGCTGTGCTTGTTTTTTATACACCTTTTGGTATCCGTGACCTGATTGAGACGAAAAATACAATGGGAACAATGGGGAGAGTATTTGAACAATGTTGTGCTCACCAATCAAATCTTGGCATTTTGCAAACTAATTCTTACAAGTATGTGCAAATGCAACAAAATTCCCACACTCAATTCTCTCATGCAAAATCTCATACACATTTCCAAACATGATGAATACGTAAACTTATCATTTTACACTTGACTCGTTCGTGTCTTTTGTTTTGGGACAAACAGACAATCACAATAATTACATGCGCTCCCGCAGTATAACATTACGCTGTTGTTTCGTTGAACCCGTGAATTGTTGTGCCAAAATCTACTGTGGCCATAAACCCACCAAGATATTAGTAAACTGGAACCCATACGTTATAGTATCCGCTCTCCACGTATACGCTTGGATTAAACACAGTAATTATTATTGTCGTACACAGCAATCAAAGAACATTAGTTGGAGCAATCAAACTCATTATGCATTAGTCTCTATCCAGTAGTTTGGAACCATACAATCACCATAATAAATATGCATGCCTACAGAACACAAAAACATGAACACGAGAAGTTCAAAATACTTTAATCCAAAGCAATACAATCACCGGTATTCCCTTAATTGAATCCTCTTTCAAATCCCCTAAAAAAATCTTGCCCAAAAATCTCAATCTGCCTCTCTCTCTATCTCTGTCCATAAATATCATCCACCGCAGCGAACAAAAATTATCAATAATAGTTCTAAATCTATGCAACACAAATCCCACAAAAAATCCTCCCGTTGAATTCAAATCCTACATACACAATATTTATGACTCTATTTGGACCCAACCTCATTACCTCATGTTCCATATAGAATAGTTAGAAATCCAAAGCCCCGTAGCAGCAAACTAACTAACTAACTAACCAACTCCACTTTTTATTTTTTTACAGCATCGAGTGCAATAAAATTAGCTGGTATAGGGAAACCACTGGATAGGACAACTTTAAACCTAGCTGTCCCATAGTAACAGGCGTACAAATTGGCTCGTACATGGACAATAATAAGTCTCTCATGTGTACACTAACTCAGGACTACACATGGTCCTCATTTATGGACGCACTCACCATAATACATACTATACCTCATTCCAGGGAACATGTACATGTATATATATAATATATATGTGAGTGAGTGAGTGTGCACCACTAATGGACTGGAGAGGTAATAGATTAGACATTGAGTTGTTGTGACTGACTGTTGTGTTGGACCACAGACTGGAAACAAAGGAACAATGGAACTGTCTAAATGCAGGTACTGGTTAATGTGCCACTAGGAGCCCAGCCAAAGTGTGGTAGTCCCCATTTACAAACTAACTAAAGCTTTCAATCCCGATGAATAGTTTCCAAATGAAAGTACCATGTATGTACACAATACACACACAGGTTCAATGCATATACACGCACATACTTATTCGTACAGTTTGTTTGGTGGCCACTCATTGAGGCCACAGAGAGAGAGAGAGAGAGAAAGTAATTTGACATTAAATTGGAATCTCCAATTGAAATGTTCGACACACATAGAGTGCCCATTGTAGAGCCATTTAGTTAGTTAGTTATAGTTAGTGCATAAGATACATATGTTTAGTTAGTAGTAGTAGTAGCTCACTTGGGCTCACCCATGGTTAGTTAGTTAGTCAGTTAGTAGCCAGTTTGTCAACTTGAATGAATGTCAACCTAAATGTACAAATAATGAATGGCTCACAGGGAGAAACAAATAGGGAAACAAGTTTTAAAGAAAATGTTGTTTATTTGCAACAAAATACAAAGAAATAATAAAGAAAGGTAGGTAAACCTAGCTAGGAAAAGGAAAGGGGAAAACCTTCCTCAGAGACTCGGAAGGAAAACCCTAACCAACTGGGAAACAAGTTGATGCCTATATGTGGTTGGTAAGCAGGTGGAACATTTTGAGACAGTAAAGAGAGTGAGATCTATATTTTCTATGCATGGTTGTTTGTTATGCATTCATGCTCTCAATGCATGCCTGGTTCACTGTGCACATAAGTTGAGTATACAATCCAATTAGAAACAATTTAAGTCAGGTTGGAATAAGTGCATAGCTATGTGAGTTATAGGTGTGTGATCCGATATTGGGAAAATTAGTGCTCTGCAATAAATCATTGGCTATGCCATACAAACTGTATGCACTCTTGGCTATTGAATATGATTTGTAGTATTTACTATCCATTATGGTTCACTGTCTGTCAAATGTCGATCATTTTAAAAGGTTGGGCGGGATTCTTAGTTATCAAGCTGGTTGTTATGCTTACAACTTGAGGTTCAGTAAATATTAAAAACTGCGGAGTGCAGCTTGCCTGAGCCCAACACAGGATAGTGTTTAAATACCGATAGACACATATCCTATCAACTATCTACCAAAGAAAACTACTAACTAAGAGAGATGCAGTGTATAAATGATTTTTAAAGACTCATGCACTTGTAGTTAGTTTAAATTAAGAATTAAAAAAATTAAATAAAATATCCCGGCATTTTAGCTTTTAAAAATTTAAAATTTTCGCCATGCCGCAAACTTCATGCGTTGATAGAAGAATAGAAAATTGTAAGCTTTTCAACAAACTGTTTTTTTCCTTACTACTAAAAGCACATAAATAAATAAATATTCACATAAATTAATCAGCATATTTAATCATTTAAAAAAAATCAGCAAATGATTTTAACCAACTATAAGCTATTGGATTGTCATAATTTAAGAAATTATAAATTTTCGAAGTATTCAAAAATGCACGCAGTGGATCAAAATTATTGCCTTGGATACAATCTAATATTGTGTTTTTATGGATAGCAAACTTTCTATTAGAAAGCCTTCTATTTTTCACTAAATAAGACCATTAAAAGGCGTTTTGTACGTTGGACATACGTTTGTACTTCATTAGCCGAACTTATGTTGGTAAAAAATTTGACAGTATTACGTCGATCCGTTCAGCAGTTAGAGCAAATAAATACTACATAATTTAAAAGCACCGACAGAAAGTACCGGTTTCATAAGCCCTGTGGTGGGCTAAAAGGCAACACATTTTCATAATGCACAGCTCATAAAAATTAGGTTAGTAAAACTATCAACTACATGCAATGCATTCCATTATTCAACGTTTGTTTTGCCTGAACATTTTAAAATGCTTGTCTCCGTCCCATTCTTTGGACAGATGTCAATTCATATAGAAAACGTTAAATCCCTTGAGTTCGTTAATTTTAATATTGCAAAGTAAAAATTTTTGGTCGGAGCCAGGAATCGAACCCGGGTAGTTTCGCTACAACCCGGGTATTCCATGTTTAAAATTCCCTTCAATCTAGCCTACAATTTTATCCACTTTATTGTACATTTTGCATGTCTCCTCCATATAATTTTCCGCTCACTCACAGCTCTCCCCGTATTCCTCAATACCAAACTAACCGATGGAAATGGATGCGGCGCTCCCTATTCCTGTACATTTACGAGTTGGCAACTCCAAACAAGCAAAAAGACTGGATCTGCATAATAATTGAGTGACCAAGGAAGTTTATCTTTATTGTTGTGTATTCATGGATTCACCAAGTGCATAATATGTGATAGTCATGAATGAACACACAGACACAGAGATGGGGGAAAACCAGAGATGAAAGGAATTAGTGTAATAACGTACCGCTATACTCAAATCCCTTGACAATCGTCGTTCCCTTCATATCCCACGCATGCATGTATATGTATTACCACATACAATACTACCACTAGTTAGTATACATTTTCCTACCTAGCCCTAGCTTTAAAACCACAGGGAAAGTTAGCTAAGTTAGAGTTACAGAATTTCTCGCCATCCTCATTACAATATTACTGACTGACTGGATCCCGAGCACACAAAAAGAGAGCATTCACACTCACACACATGCATGGATGTTTTGCATTTATGTCTCCATGTATGCAGAGGGAACCCAAAGTGGGAAAAAGTGAAAGCTCTACTTAGTTAGTAGCGAGTGAGTAAGTAAGCAAATGAAGTCGCACTGAACGGGAATTTTCCTGTTGATGTACTAATGTGCTTGTATCTTGTGCAAACATCTACATGTGAGAGAATTTGAGGATCCCAATAGCTTGACTTGGTACTTGGTACACACATGCATGCATGTATGTTAGTTAGTTAGAAAATTTGGTCTGCCAGCCTCCTCTTGCAGCCTTGTTAAATCCTCTTGTAATTATCTCATACCAATTATCTTGCTCATTTCAATCCACGCTCTGTACAAGCGGACACATTTTAGATAGTTAGTTAGTTAGACATCACAGGATCCATGTGTGAGCTCATTTGCAGTCTCCATGTGTTTGTAAGCACTATAGCTTGGAACTGACTACCCAACTAAAGGATTCCTAGTTTTCATTTTCAAGAATCATATATGAAATTGTATCCTCCGGGACTGTTTATACGGACGTCAAATAGTTCACTCAGTCAGCATTCTAAAGTGTAGTCCATTCCCGCTCCCTGCCCTATAGAGATTTGTGTAGGGATATATTAGTAGTGGTAACTAAAAAGTTTATTTTTATGCTCAACTTGGGTGAGTTTTGACAAAGTCAGAACCGTCAAACATGTCAGTCTACAGGGCAATTCATATGATGCATGTACAACATGTGGGAAATAAATTGTGGGTGGTTCATTAGTTAGTCGTAATTGTAGTTTTTGCCTACAGTCAATTCCCATAGGGTAAAAGTTGAGCTTCCTTTTCTTTATCACTGTTTAACATGGGCAGCAATTCCATTTGAACTGATATGGCGTGATGATTTCCACGTTTTTATCACTGTTCAGTCACTCACTCATTCACTCACTGCTAGTGATGATACTCATGATTGTGCATTCTTCTTTATAGGACATATACGAGCGAGATATATCTCCCTCGTACGCTTTTCATCTGCAGTAGTCAAATACTTGTGAATCCCGCACAGGGAGTCGATTGGAGTTGTACCATAAAGTGGAATTGCAATCCACCCAAAGCGAATCATAATATAGAAAATTGAGAGCTGAGGCAAGTTTGGGAGGAGACGCATGGAAGACTATATAAGGAAATTATGAGCTCGCTAAGAATGAATTAAAGTGTGTATTAGAATCACCATGGGTATGTGTGAGACACAAGTAAATGGCAAATGAGTCTACTCAATTCATTCTATGTGTGAGATGAACTGATTTTTTTTTGCCCCTTTCAAAAGCGCCATTACTAACTTACTTACTTACTGTACGTATGTAGTATACTATAGTACTACAAACTGTGTGTGCTGGCATGCATCACTTGACGTGCCTTGCATTCTCCAATTTTATTGATTTCCTTTCCATTCTTTCTTTCTCTCTCTCTCTCTCACTTACTTGCTCATACTGTACGCTTTTTCCATTATCGAATACATAATTAGAATCTTGAGTAGAGTTAGTCACTGACTGAATGACTGAGTAAGTGACTGTAAGCTATGCAGCAGTATGTGGACTTTTTTTTTGTAAATTCTGTAGTTTGTTAGGATTTTTATTGACTATGGGGATGGTAAATTGGTTTCCGCCAGTCTGAGCACACAATAAAACTGGACACTGGAAGGGACGACAGATTTTTTGAACAAAATGAATTTTTTTTATGTTTACGACCGTCAGAGAATTTTTATTGACGATTCAAATTACGTCTACAGATATTTTTATGCATTGCTGTGGAATTTTTCGAAGCGTAAGGGTTTAAATTATCTTAGTTTTGTTGCTTGTAAATAATTTCGAGCAAAAGGAATTAAGTTTTTTTTTTTTGGTTTGAGGGGTGAAGTTTCCTGAATTTTATGTTTGTGAAGAAATGGCCATATTTTCTTTTATGTCACCATTTGACTAGAGTTTTATTTTCCACCAGAAATATTTCACTTTTGCTGTGTATGTTGGTCTTTGAAAAAGATTTTATGGGCTAAGTAAGTCTCCGCGGTTGACAAATCGTAAATACAAATGGTAATGGTAATTTTTATGCAAATGCAGACGTAAATCTTGGTTTTTGTTGTTTGTGTATATTTAACATGGTTTATGTTGTCAGATCAAGCACTTGAAGTCCATTAAAAGGTAGGAAATATATGGTAATTGCAAAAGTGACAAATCCATGATTCCTGAATTTGTCGTGGAAATTGATTTCACTCTAGATATTAATTTCAACAAGGTTCCGGTTTCCTTTCAACTTTTATCGCTCATTAAATTTGCTACTCATCAGTTGGTTGAGAACAAAAAGTCATTTCAACACACATTTCCGTTCATAACATACTAACTAACTAAGGGTATTATATTTTCCAGCTCACTCAAAACTAATAATTTCCCAATACCAAATGAATGCGTATACTTCCTAAAAAAAGTGGACACGCACGCATCTACACATGCAATTTGGAATCGAAGACTTGGTTGTTCTTTTTCACTTGGAAAAAAAGGTTTCACTGGTGGTGGTGGCTCCCAAAGTTTTATGCCGTGCTTTTAGTGCAATCTTTACTACATCATGATGGCAATTTATAAAGAGCCAACATAGAAAATAGCCGTAATGCTTAGCATGCTTAAAGGACACTAATTTAGGGGCTTCCAAAAGCTATTTACTCCGGACTCTGTATGGGAAAGTAAAAAAAGTAATAAACTACCCGTAACGACAAACTCGTACCATGTTGCATACCTTAGGAGCAATAAGCAATGGAATTTTTGCCATTCCCACAAGCACATGCTGTTTTGTGTCCACTGCAAATAATAATAATAACTATAGTGTACAGAGCACGCAACTTTTAATGCATTTCCCTTTGGTTTTCTCATCTTGCAAAACACAATTTTCACAAAACAAACACCACTTTTGTTCCCCGGCATACTATTACTCCCATATGTATCTAGTGTGTATTATATAGGTGGACTGACTACTCCTCTAAAATCAATATAAACCAGGAGTTGCAAGCACAGGAGAAAAAAAACGCACCAGACGACCGGAAAGAATCTATAGATGACGCAGTTAGTGGAATTGGACGCCTTAAGAAAACACAGGAGTGAGTGAGTTAGGGTCACATATTGACATTATGCACATGTGTACAGTGGAAACTACAAGGAAACATTCTTGGCTCATATTATATCTTATTATCTGCATGTGTGGTGTAAGTTTCACAGTTATTTGCAAAACCAACCCAAAACGTGCCCTTTCCATGTGTGCATGTCGAGTGAGCCAAAAAAATAGCCAAAAAATACAACCATAGGCAATGGGGGGCAAACGGGGAGAGTAATTCAATCATCATAAGGAGTGCAAAAGAGTGCAAATAATGAGAAATCAATATAAGTGTGCAAAAAATTAAAGAGCCTAGGGAAGGGAAACTTTTCTCGCACTCATTATACACACACATCTACACATCCATACTATTCCCATAGCGTGTGCCGGTAACCTTTCCTAATAATATTCCAATGGCATCATCATCATCATCATATTTTCTATCTGAGACTATTGCATGGCAAAAGGAGATATCTATGTACAGTGCGTAATCCTATTTAACCTATGGAATAAAATAAACTGGTCTGCAATCACCCAATATAAAGCAAGCATGAAAGATTTGAACCCATCACCAATACCATATAATATGAAAGCTCATGTTTCATCTCACACAGTGGATCAAATAAAATCTCATAAAAGGTTCAACATTCACTTTTCACTTGCAACCATTGGCATTGGGTTTGTACAAAAATCTTGTCAGTATTCCTGTGAAACTATAACTCTACTGGTACATCCAACACAAGGGGAAAATGTATACTACGTACTAAATACCACTATATTCCATCAAAGATTGGTTATTAAATTCTGTCACATTTCAAATGAATGCTTTCATCAGGAAAGCCCACCCGCAGCTAAATTCTGAGAGAGTAAAGGGAAAAAATGGTCCAAACCCTTTTCTTTCCCTTTTTTTCTGTGTGTACAGCAAACAGAGTCGTGAAGAGATCAAGTGGTCCATGAAATCCACAAAGCGGTGAACTTACTAAACCATCCTTTATTTGTATGCACCCGCGTAGACACACGGAGACTTTATGAACTTCAAAAGTTTGGCGGGAGATCATGCATTAACCTCCATAATGGTAGTATATACTGTGTACACAAGGACTACACAAAAGTACCTAATACCAGTGAACAAGATAAATGATCCGGGTATTAAACCTCTATAGCATACCAGACTTACTTTAGCTACTGTGGTGTCTACCTATCTATATACTTCATCCTGTAAAGTATATGTATGCTTCAAGAAAAACACACACACATGACCGTAAATAGTAAATACCTGAGAGACGATGTCTTCGGATATGAAATTGAAATTTAGCTAATCTCCTCAAGGGACTTTTTTTATGGATTCTGTTTTCTTCGCTTTCTCGTTTGCGGCATAATGTGCCAAGCAGAGGGAACAAGGCGTCTTAAGAGAAACATAAATATTCAAACGAGTGGAATGCTCCGACGTTCACTCACAAAGTCCCGCATTTCACGAGCTAAACCAACTAACTATTTATAACTACTGCATGTCCGTAGCATATGTATGCATGCATGCGTTCCAATCTAACGTTCAATGCATACATACTTACATACATGCATGTATGCAACACCCGGATATAACGACGGTGCGAAAATAATCAACTTGTAAAAATAATGAATAGATCTATTTTTTGTTGTTTTTATAGATGCCCATGATGACAAATATTACAATTCGGGGCAAAAACTCTAACAATTTAGGCAGACTCGCGTAAAAATTTGCAAAAACCAAACGTTTACTAACACTTTTGACTCTACTTTTTAACTATTTTATAGTTTGTTTAAAATCTACTTAGCGCTCTTTCAACAAACAGAAAAACTGTAACCACCATTTGATTCTAAATCAAAATTTGAACAAAATTTGTAAAAACAGAAGTTATTTCTAGGTTAGATTGTTGATTTTATTCAACAAGGCTGCGTGCTGTTCTAAGACTTATGATAGGGTTATGTGTCTCTAGTTTAGTTAGCTAACTAACCTACTCTGACTTAAGTGAGTTGACTTGGAATTTTTTGACTCTGTTTGCTCTGTTTTGAATTATCCACAGCCAACATTAGTGAATAAGAATGATGGACTAAATTGCATGAAAATTTGTCGCCTTTGCTAATATGCAAGTAATTAATAATTTGGATTTCTCACGTTTCACTAGCTAACTAACTAACCAACTGAAATGCAGACCATGTTTGCTTATCAACTTGAAAATCATGGTATAAAACTGCCATGATTACAACACAGATTAGAATACAGAGAGGGATTCTCAAACCCATTTAAATTAAATGTGAGCCCTGGAAACTTAAAAGCCATCTGATTGTGAGTTTGTCAGACTGACTGACTAACTAACTGTGAGCAAGCAACTAAAGTAGCTCTCTCGAAATTACTGTGACGGAGAATTGGAGAATGCACTGAACGAGGTCCCGGGAAGACTGGAAAGAAAAGCTTTTCTCTCGATCGGGCTGTCTTCTGTAAGAGAAAGACATGTACAAGGAGAATAGAGCTCCACTACTAACATACTACTAGTTCTCTCCTCTTCAATCTTTTTTTTCCACTCTCAAAGGAGTCTTGAAAAATCCCTGATGCTTCACTGGAAATCATCTGCATTCTCTTCCCTTCAATTCTGCTCTGTATTCAGGAGGAAACGTTCGCCAAAGTATATTGAACTCTATACCGTGAATAGATTATTTAACTGGGCTTGGACAGAATGCAGTGTAGAGTCCATTTGCTCACAAAGACTTTCCCATAGTTAGTTAGTTAGTTTAGTTGGTTAGGACCGAAAAGGATATGTTTAAATTGTAAGTAGGTATAGTAGTAGGTACTATTATTAACCCTCGATCAGGATTACGTTCTTTTTAAGGGAAAACAAATGTGCGAAATCCCAGTTGCTCCCAATCGACTTCATCTTAGATGGCTATTATTGGTGGTTGGTTGGTCGGTTAGCAAGTAGAACCTAACCAATAGTTTTCTCTAATTTATTCTAATTGGTTGCAGCTACACTATAATCTACTACAATGGGTTCACCTTGGTCCCAATAATGTAAGGAGGTGCAAAATTCTCTGTGGATGTTGATAACACTCCTCCAGAATATATGCCAAGTGCAGGATGTGCTCATGATTTAAGAGGCAGTTGCCACACCATTTTCCTCATCTAAGTGCATACTGTTTGGAGACCACTGAAGAACTTAAGTGATAGGCTACCTCCCAGGTTGCCATATTTTACATTGACCCTTCTAACTGATAAGAGCGGATGTGGAACCAACAATGGAGTGGTGAATGCTAGAGAATATCGGTTTTTTCCAGAATATTAAATCATTTTTCATATCCGAAATGATCGTTTTGTTTGTCATCAAAACATTAGCATACTTTTTCTTTTGGTTCCTTTTTTCTTGATTTGAATAGCTAGATTCCGCATATCCTAGATAAATGGGATTTTACACTAGACTGTATGGAGGTACTTTTAGTTAGTATAAAATTCTTTACTATTCAAGCTTTAATTCTCAGAAATGTTTATCATGGTTGGGATTCAGAGCAAAGTCAGCGTCGGACAGGAGTGTTTACCTTGTTACTTTTTCAGACATCTGTAAAAATTGTTTAGTCTGCAATATATCTCATTTGGTTGGTCGTCCTGGCAGGGCTTAGCCAGACAACAAATACATACACACACATGGGAGTCTGTAATGAGATGAAAATTGTATTTGGCAGATTCGACTGAGTACCATCAATGGCATAAAAGCAGTCGTAGAGACATCTAAACCTGTAATAGTAGTAAGTGGATAACAAAGATTACAGGATTTTTTGAACTTGTAATTCAGAATTACTTTCTTTGCATATGTATACAGGATTCTTTGTCCTCTCATCTCGTATTTTACTCTTTGGGCTTTTCATTCTTTACTATACCTCCCTGAGCTCAATCCATTGCACAGAAATTCTTGTCATATTGACATGGTTGAGGACCCCAGTGCACCATTTTGCAATTACTAGTGTTATATATTAGAATGGAGTGAGTGCTCCTGCATCATTGTTCATGGGTTCATTTCCCTGGGTGCTGATGGCAAGTCTTTTTTGAGATCTATTGTTATCTATTTATACAGTATATGGGAAGAAATAAGTGAGTGATGGCTGAAAAAATTCAGAGGGAGGAAAAAACCATAGGAAAATTGAAGTACAAACGGTCTGTATTTATAAAAAATATACACTTATTTAGTTACTGATAGTATATTATGTGGTTAAACTAACTAACTACAAGAACTGTATGTTATATGTACTATTAAAGAATGGAGAAATGAAGCTGACTAGACAGTTAAAATGTGTGATCCGGTTATGCTATATAGACACTGTGAAGTAAGAATGAGAAGAAAAAATGAAAGTGAGCTGTCAAGTTTGGAACTCCAAATTGTACATGTATATATAGTTAGTTATATAATTATTTTCATGGTAAATTTGCTGACTAATGCGTGCCGGTCAAGCAGCCAGTTGTCGCATTGAAATGACGATATGGCTCGTAGCCAATGAAATGTATAATGGATAAGAATAAATTGGATCCTCTCTGGGAACATGCATGCAGGAAATTCAAGAAAATCTATTGTGTCCTCCGAGTTCAATGTAATCTTGTATGTGATAAATTGAGCTAGGAATAAAAATGTAGAGGCTCTGCAAGAGAGAGTTATACACACAAATTGAATAAAATTACTTAGAGTTTCCAATCCAAAAAAAAAGAGGAAGCGAACGGAAAGAGAGAGGAAAAAATTTACTCTTTTAAAAGTTTACAACTGCAATCCTTTTTAGCCTGTAATACCATTCTTACAATTCACTTTGTCCCTCATTTATTTGCTTTCATAGGATTTCAGTTTCAATTTGTGTAAAAAGCGTCACACACGATTCACATGGAACGAGTCTCAAAACATCTTCATATAAAGGGAACAACAAAGGTTTCTTTATCGCTTTATTTAAGGGATATCGACCTATTAGACCTTCTTTTTTTACTTAACTATATAGACTACTTTACAAACAGTCAGTTAGTTAGTATTAGTTCTAGTTAGTGTGGCTAATCCAAACTATTTAAACACATATGTGAAAGAATCCTATTAAAACCATAGGATCCACATTTTGTGTGCTCTGGTGAGCACGTAAGTAGCATTTATCATGCTCACAGATTATGATAAATAGTTGAGAGATTTTCCAAGTAATTCAGTGGGAGGGAAAGTTTGTGTCTCAGAGAGCATTGCATTTTGAACTGGTTTCCATAATACTTTAGCTCCCATTTTTATTATTATTATTTCATCTATTCAAGTGCCTGATCCACTACAATCTTGTTTAAGTTCACTTTGATGAAAACAAATATTGCATTCTAGTACAGTATAGTGTCTTCCTAAAAAATCAAAAGTATGCATATTTTCACAGTCCCTTAGACATTGTTTGCATTTGTATACTTTATAGCCTGTATATACATTTTGGTGAAAAATTTTTCATGTATAATATTATATATATGCTCCTCTCTATGTAGGGAGCGCCCACGTGTTATGTACTTTGGAAGGCAAAAAAACTCGGTGTTGTTTAGTTATTTAAGCTGTTTTTTGGGAGCAATATCATTTTTGCATGAGAGAAAATTCTATCACAATTTTTCCTTGTCTCCATCTAAATCTACTAGTTGACTGGTCTGCCTCTTGGGCTTTCAATTTCCTACCAAAACAAAGCGTCCAGCATGCTATGAAGTGAATTGGAAAAACAATATTACTACGTACGACTATTTTTTTTCCTCTTGTAATCTCGTACCCGTTTATACCACTCGTGTAAGCCAAAAAGTTAAGAGCACTTGAAAAAAATTGAAATATCAATGCTAGTATCCCGTCCTGTTTCAATTTAGTATGCTAGTGTACTTTATGTATAATTTTAGAAACCATAGGGGTACACCTGAAGCCCTGTACTATCGTAGATTTCTACATGGCGTACATCTCCCAGCCAATGAGAGAAGATTACCACCTCTACCTACTGATCCGATTGGCTGGGATGTGTACGCCATGTAGAAATCTACGAAAATACAAGGCTTCAGGTGTACCCCTCATGTTTGCCAATTTATTTTATTCTATCTAACTCATTGGCCAAGTTTAATGCTGATACCCAAATCCCGTAAATCTGACCTTACTTATACTAACTACACAAAGATCCCTTTCATTCTGAATGACCCATTTGTGCTAGCTTAAGGTTTCATTGCTTTAGCGGAATCATTTTAAATTGGTTCATTTTTCCGAACGAAAAGTGCACCCATTATACACAAGTATCCTAAATGTATTCATATTATGCATTATTAGTTAGTTAGTCCGTGTTGCACAGATATTCATTCGAAATTGTTGCCAATTCAATATATTGAACACGCAAAATTTTATTTTTACTTGCTAAAATCCAGAATGACTGACCAATTTAGAACTAGGCATTGATTTTCCCACAAGGTGTTTGCCAGAGGAAGAAAAACTTGGCTGATAAACATCAGCCAAACGGCATTTATAAGATGTAAAAATAATCCCTCCCGTGCTCTATGATTAACCTACAATGCCTGCCCTATGAGTTATGAATGTATGAGTATTTTGTTACAACCAAATGTGACTCCAACTACCATATTATTTTCACAGGAACAACATAAGCTACTTAATTAGTGTACAATAGGCCAGATATGTATACGTGGGCCAGATTTTGAATTAGTGTGTGAATGCACACTGCATTAAAAATGATTATGCATTCATGACTAGAATATGTGCACTAAAAACACTTTATTAGGTTTCTAGAGACTGGAACTACACATTATACTTTAGTCCCACATTACATGAATAGTATATAGTATGCTCAATAATGATCATTAGGATGGAAAAATAATTCGTTATCATGGTTGAGAAACTTGAACAAAATACTATGTGTTCATAATGCTACAGCACATAACATGAGGTCATTAAAGTACAACTTTTAAACTTGCTGGAATTGTGTAGGCAGGGACATTAGAGCTTGCTCAAATAATTATACAACCACTGTTATTAATAAAAGTGGTCCTCATAACTAACTAAGTAACTTACTTGCTATCCAAGAGAGGCTTTTATAACTATGGACTTGCGTGTGGCTATGGTGTGTACAATTGGATTATTTCAAAGGGACCATGTAAAGTCGCAAATTTTTGGAGACATGCTTTAGTGTCGGAGAATTTACATTGCCAGGGTGATTCTCTTAATTAATGAGCACTGCTGGAAACAATGCAGGGCGGCTGCCACCACGTATGGTGAGCATCTTCAAACGGTAATTATTATGGAAACTTTCATACGAGCAGGAATCCATTAGACTAGTATGGTCGTAAATTCAGGGAACATGGACTTTCTCCGAACGGGAACGCTCTGGGATACCCGTTCACTCAACGAGTATGCTTTATCTTTCCAGTTTGAATTTAGACTTGAATATTGCAATATATTATTAATTAGAGACTTACCAATGACGTGGAAAATATTAAAATCAACATGAGTTGAAATTTAAAAGTTATTTAATTGGAATTGTAAACTAGAAATTTCAAAATACAGAACCAAAGATTTTGAAACTGACTAAGGTAGATTTCTTTCCAGATTTTGAAAATTTTCTAAAATGAGTCGTTTAGTCTACTTCATTTGCAACAAACTCTTAGTTGGCAATTTTGGTTTTTTATTTATATACGCAGTTGAATGCAACAGAAATTAATTGGAGTTAGAATATTCATCTGAGACACAGACTCATATTACAGCCTTCTGTACTTGTACTTACCAACTTAACTGCACGTGAAATTGTTATGGACATTTGAGCAGTACTCTCAGAGTCCAGACTGCTGTATAATGAACTCACATTATAATATATGTATGCATGCATGCCCTGATATCATGGAGAAGAAGACATGTTGAGTTAACGATTGTCTATAAACTGAAACCACACATAAAAGGTAGGACGTGCATGCACATACAGTCACTCTTATGATTATCATTATACCATTACTCTATCTTTTCTTGTTCCTCATACCGTGTGTGTGTGTCACTATACGCACCCAACGTGCGTACTATTATACACCAATGTGCTTTCACCGATAGAAAAACGGAGCCCATTATTTGCCTACTGTGTTTCTTGCATGCCCAAAACGAGTGCATATGAGCATACATATGTGTAGACTATATGAAGCACACCCATGCACAAAGATAAGAAGGAAAAAACAGGAGTAGACACATTTCATGAAAGTTGGAGGAATATTGATGGCCCTGAGATTCTAATCATGAATAAAATTGTGCCAGAGATTACTTTTCCTCCCGTTTTTTGAGTCATTAACTCAACTCTTTTCTTTGCATCCATATATAGTACAATGGTTTCCTCATATCACAGTCAAATTGCTTCACTGCACCTAGTATCTACTGCTAAAAGTGGCCGTAACCAACTCGAATGAAAATTTTATGGCAAAAAAATGAACAATATTTTCCCTTGCACAAGAAAAAACTCGTCACATTTTAAAATTTAAAACGCACAAGCACAGCGAAACAAGTGAGCTGAATTTTTTACACACTTATTTCCGCTTGCAATCGCAAAACCAAACAAAGGGTGCATGCATGCATGCATTATTGGGTGAGTGAGTGGCTCACTCTCTATGTATCTAACTTCGCATTGTATATTCGGAACCAATAATACGCCTTCGCAAACGCTTTTTTATGGGTCTACTTACTATTACTCTTTGCAGCCCAGACGAACTAACTAACTAACTGCACTAAGTTTCATAAAATAAGCGGCTAAACTCGCCACAGTCACTTTCATCCCATTTGTTGCAAACTTCAACTATAGTTATTATGTATAGTGACTGCTTGGCCGGTTGTACAAACTAACCAACTCAATTGGTGACCAAAGTCATACTTTAGGTTCGTCAGCCCATCAAATTCCTACGAATCAGCAATCCAATGTGAGAGAAAGCAACAGCTACAAACCAAAAACTTTCACCCATACATACATATGTACATGTGGAATGAGATGAAAACCACACCAGAGTGAGTAAGCAAGTTTAGTTAGTAAACTCACCCAAGGAAACTGCAGTTTACTAGATTCCTTGGTAGTACAATGGTAACTGGTATGTATAGAAAAACAAGGTTCAGTCATAAAGGTGAAATGCATAGTGGGAAGCAAAGGAGCATGAATGAATGCATGCATGGGTTCCCTTGGTTTATAGTCCTTTGCTTGGGTCTTGCATTCAGTATGGCACGTCCAATCTATCCATACATGTATTATTGTCATGCTCTGTACTGACTGACTGACTACTGTGTATAGTACAAGGCTGGGTGGTTTCCCGTTTATGCATACGCGGCAATCTTTCTTGGATGCATGCATGCATGCATGTGCACATCCAGCCCGTCATTTCGTATTCGAACCCATGCTCTGGGCTTAATGGTTGTGTAAACCATTCAGATTCGGCTCTACCCAAGGAAAACAAAAGAAAGTTGGATACAAAAATTCCACATCTATTAGTTGTAGGATTTTGTGCTTCAACCCATGCATCACGGCATGAGACCACTTTGAAGGAGTGACAGGGTCGTGGACAAAGTAAAGTGAGTATTTACGTTTCCCCCCTCCTTTGCCAATGTCTCCCATCTAACTAACCAAATGTACGGAATTTTTTTAAGATGGGATGCTATTTGTAGCACGTGGATGTTTGTGTGTATAAAATGTTTGTATTTGTTCCTTCAACACCCACAGTAGTCAGTAAGCAATGGAGCCAATTCAATAGCAAATAGATGTAAGGTACAAAAGGACAATGTGACATGGATGAAATATAGAGTAGTGCATTGGTGCGTATCAAATCCGTGTTTCCCAGTCAGTTTGTCAAATCTGATATCCTTCTGCTAGAAGAGGATATAGAATTTCCACTTTATAGTTGGTTGGTTGGTTAGTTAGTTAGTTAGTAATGACAGTGACACTTTTCCCCCATATATTGGGAAGATTTTTTTCCAAGAGATTCATTGTCAGCCGACGATCTCGGATTTCAGAGCTAGTATTTCTTTACTTGTGGGACATGCTGTGTACAAAAGGAGATGACATGACCAGTGGAATTGATAAATGTGGCCAACAGTCAATAATGGTGGATAATCTAGGATTTTCATCACATTTGGTCACCACACCTTGTGCTCAATCTGAGCGCAATAATCATACAGTAAAACAAGCAAGCTCACACTTATTGACCTATGGCCTGTGGTGAGCCCATAAAAAAGGTGTTGATGGGGGAATGGAAACGGATATCGGACCACCTTTGGTTTCTACCCTACGAGTTTAATGAAGGAGCGACGAGTGATGAATGACATCACTAACGCTATTTTATCCAGGCCAAAGAAACCCGAGTTCTAATTAAAACTCCATTTACGATCTATTGACTTGCCATATGAGTTTTTTGTTCTTTGTGTGTGTGTGTGAGTCAGTCATGTTAGTCACTCACTCTTTCGAACGCCCTACCAACCCTTTATTGGTGTTTGTATAAAGAGCAGTAAACTTTTTTTCTCCTATTAAAGGAAAGTAATCATATATTTTTCCCGGTATCCCATTCCCCATATTTCTATATAGTTAGTTAGTAGCAGTGAATGCGTGTGCTGTGCAGCTGGTAAAACTGCAGTAAAAGCTCATTTAGTCAGGCTAGATAGAGTAGCACATGGTGGGAGAAAGTCAAGGTTTTCACCAACCTATGTAGTATCTAGCATGTACAGCTTGCGCTTTTTTCTAGTTCTCAAAAAATACTTTCCGATCTGAACATGTGCATTGTTACACAAATAACATTGGATAGTCTGTCTTGTATTGGAGCTAACATTGCACTAGAGTTTTGGGCGCTTTCGATACGGATAATATGTACATCCTAGTTTTTACTTTTGCACAAATAAATACAATTATTTGCCAAAATTGGCTAGAAAAATGTATAGCTAAACACAGACAGAAAAACAGGAAAGTTGCTAATGAAAATGGGAGAACAGACTTTACTATTTTCCAGTCAGTGTGTGCAAAGGGAAAATGTATCTTGTGATTCCAAAAGTATGTGGCTGTAACTAAAAGTGGATGGAAACAAAGAGACGTGCATTGTAAACTGTGCTCTGACATAAAGATTGCTTGAGCCCAGATGATAATAATAGTCCTCATGTTAGTCTGTTAAGTAGCTGATAATCCTGAAAACAGGAACAACAACACAAAGATATATTATGAGGGAGGAGAAAGTGTGCTCACTTGTATTATGATGCATGAGAGGTTGCAATTAGAAGAACCTTGAGGGGAGAGAGGAGCCAACAACAAATAGTACATGAGGAACACTAGTGTTTGTGAATTGACTTTCCCGTAATTAATTTTGTACCGACTGGCTGGGAGTAAGTTTTCTAGACTAATGCTCCCTAGACTACTATGATAATGGATCTATATTTGGTGGAACAGCTCGCTTTCTCAACGTAAATATATAAAAGGGAAACTTAATAGAATCTATTATTGTTGGACTGGCGCCTTAAACACAACATGATTATTATTTGTTTCACTTTTTTCATTCCCATTATAAATGCTGATGTCTGGAAATAAATAAATAAGAGAGTAGCTCATCTATCTTGGTTCCAAATGTATGTACATACAGTATGTACGCATGGCGGTTCATATTTGTTGCAGACTGAATTCTGTACAGTTTCAAACCACTCATGCAAACATATAAATATATAATGCTGATGCATGCGAGTTCGAAGAGTTTTTTCCTGCACGGCATTTCCCGACGTCATCGTTCACAGTTATTCTTACAATCATTACTTTGAGTCTTGCCTGTGTTAATTATTTTACTGTATATAACTACTACTTCACCGGGAAAAGAAGCCAATCCCAATTAAAAATTAAAAAAGATCATTATAAATACACAGCTAAATCGTGCAAAAAATTTAATGCTATCGAAAATTTAAATATCCAAAAAATATATTCGTCTCCTTTTCAAATATCATGAAACTTGCAAAACTAATCAACAGTGTAATATTTACCTTATAGAAAGAAAAATGTATCTTTTAAAATGATGAAATCATTACATATAAACTAGGAATTTAAACCCAACACATGCTTTCTGTACTCCCATTAATTTGGTCCCAACTTATGCAGAGCCAGGCATTCACAATGGACCATCAATTCTGCCCTGTCAGTTAGCCTGTAACATGCGTCCTATAGCTTGTACGTACACGAGGCAATAGTACAAATCCATCTACAGTAATGCTGTATACAACTTGCTTTAATCCTCTTGCTCTCCAGATTACAACAATTACACGCTTATTTACGAACACAGAACAACAATCCGCCTCTTTTCCTATCTCCACTTTACAATATACACTCTATCTATCTGTCTCCTAACTCTTTCCCTAGCTCATTCCATAGTTGGTTCAAATCCGCCCAGTCTAACTAACTAACTCCCTTATTTAAAATGTATGGCTACAATCTGCAGTCAGTGTAACATGCTAAACACCATAGTTAGTTAGTTAGTTAGTTAGTTACTATAAGTTAGTAAGCTGTCTATACACAATAATAAATACAGTAAATTGCTCGCTGAATCTATAGTATAGAACGCATCTCTTGCACAGTAACTAACTAAACTGTAAGACGAATATCTTATACACATAGTAGTTCGTTACTTACTGGTATATGGGACTTCCGAAAGGATTGACTAATTGGGAAGACTGCCTGCAGACTAAAGAAAGGATGATGATGCGTCCTACACACTGGGAGACGTGAATATATATTTGGATGTAAGTTGAATGCAAAATTCTCATCCAACTCACTCTCTGCTCACATTCCCTGTGTACAGGGAAAGTGAGTGTGACTGACTCACTGTATCATTTGACTATTATAGTGAGCGAAAGCAAAGTCTGTTGGACTCCCGGCCAACACGTTTCAAACAGGCGTACTAATGAGCACTTCCTTCTTTTGTCCGCACTCACTTCTCCATGTACCAGCATCGTGTATAATCCACAATGGTGAAAGATAGGCCGAGTGAGTAGTAGTAGTATAGTTAGTTTGTTAGTTAGTTAGTGCGTATTACATACTTTAGTCATCATGTGCTGACTGCTGACTGATTTTAAGCGTGCGTTTTTTAGTAGTCCAATAGGGGAAAAACTGTATGCACGCGAAAAATATATAGTAGTCACTCAATCCCTGTCAGCAGTTATATCGTCATTTGTATAATAATTTGGAGAATTCATAGAGAATATGGTGTAGCTAGTATATTGTTTTCCGTACACTGCAGTTTAGCTCGTTAGAGAATATAAATCGAGGAAATAAATTTTGCGCATGTTAAATTGTTGTGTACAGCTGAAAAAAGTACTCACATCGTTTTTAAAATTAAATTAGAGACGTTTGCTTGGTTAGTTAATTGTCTAGTTTTTATTGCTGTTAATTTTTGCACACAAAAGTATAAAAAGGCAAGTTAGTTTTTACGAATCCTTTATACTGGTAGAATGCGGACTCCAAAAATGAAGAGTTAATATGTCTCCACAGTGTTTTTGAACCGACCAGCCGTGGTAAATGGAATGATCCAGCCAGGCACTTAAGTTGTACACACACAGAAAGTGGGAAAGTGTAAAATCATGATATAATGTCGTACGCATCTTTGGGAGCCAAACTATATGTATACACAGTATGGTGAAATACATAGGTAGCGTGTTATCGCAAAACTTTTTACATGTGCTGTGAATTGTATATGTACTAACTAACTATAGTATGTACATGTGAGTTGTTGGTTTTAGTTAGTCCGTTTGGATAGATAGAAACAATGGGATGAGAAAAGTTGGCTAACTCTTGGGCCCACCTTATCATTCATTATTAGTTTACACGACGGCTAACATATGAGCACATTAGTTGACGAGCATGTGTCGCTTTGCGATGATAAAAGAGAATTACTCACTTTACCAACTTACTTAGCTGTGTACTCAGATAATAAAATGAAATGGTTTACAGTGCCTATAATTATGTGAGGTGAAAGCAATGTATTGTGAAGACAGCGAAAAATATACTGACTGACTGAAATAATAAAAACTACGGGAGCTGTGTTTTTCTGAAATCCATTTCACAATATATCGTGGTTATGTGGACAGGATTTTTTTTAGATTTATGCATTCAAAATGATGCGGGCCATTTTATATGCACAGGGCGTACACGGAGAAATATGACATGTTTTTTTTCTACAAAGAGTCAAATGGAAGAGGGAAAGTAAATTTTCTGTGCCTTCAGTTAGAACGTGTATTTTACTCCGTGTATCATACATGTTAGACTTTAGATGATGAATTTTTTGATGTGTTCACAACAGCAAGACAGTCAAAATGTTCGTCAACAAATCTGCTTCATTCCTACCTATGAATATTAATGAAGGATGGGGGGAAGGAAGTCTCTCTATAATGCGGTTTTGTACATGATACACAGTGTGTGACTGGGTGCGAGAGCTTGTGTCCTGAATTTGATGCCAAAACTGGGAGAACGGAACTCATCCAGCGCTCTGTATCGCATAAATATATGCGTGTCTACGTGTACATAAATTCCTAACTATAGCGTCACTAGCATTTTGACCCAACTTGGTCACCAGTTTCCATAAAAAAAGGAAATATAAAATACAGGATGTAAAAAATATATGGGCCCATGATTATTATGAGTAGAAAGAAAAATGAACATTTAATTTTTCCGACAGCAGGACCCAAAAAAGATATACTTTCTCCCCCAAATCCTTAGGTCGCTAACTAACTCATAGATACATATGTATACATACAACTAACTAACTACGTCGAGTTCAAATCTCATCTTACCACTAGTTTTCCTCTCGTGTTTTAGCATGCACTGCGGTTTTCTAGGATTGCACTCATTTTCCTTACACACAGGCCCCGAATGCTGGGAGAGGGAATTCCTGGACCACAACTTGGTGGCCAACGTGTGAACCCAATGACAAAATATTTAAACCAGGGACATCTTGAATAATAGTAATAATGCTTACATGATCATCATGGTAATAATGTCCTTTATTTTTGCACCAAAGACCAACCACTACATCTATATTCATGTGGGGAGAAGGAATGAATCCATATTTTATCCTTTGTTTGTCTCTCTGTCATCTTGAGCTGAGAGGAATATTGTAGCCCAAAAACACACACATTTATTTATCTGCGTGTGTGCAAACAAAAACAATACACAAGTAGTATGACTATGATAATACATGGATGGAAATATCTACTAGACATGGTTTTCTCTTTATTATTAGCATTCTATACTAACCGAGTTTTTACCTGACATAACGAATGGGACTAGTGGCACACATATAATATGTCATTTCATTTTGAAAGTACACGTGACTCCTACTAGGGAGTTGCGTCTGACCGGGATTTACACTACACAGTTTCCCTTCTATTCATCTTCATTAGCATCTGTCCCATTTTCCCTTTTATTTAGGTAGCTCATACTCTATTCCTATAATCATTGATAGCTCACTCACTGTTTGTCTGTCCTATCTTCCAGCTCCACATGTAGTATGTACAAATTTTCCGAGCTTTTAGTCATGCCGTCAAATTTGATATTCCAAAGCTGCACAACTTGCTCATGGCGCGTGCTACGTATCTAACTAGTATGTATGTGCGTCTTTTTGCACCTCATTATGTATTCACGGAACAGAGTTACCAACAACATCAGTTCAAATCGCATCATCGGGCTTCAAAAACCTATATAGTCATATACAATGTGTCACTAAGTCTGAGATTTACAATCCCCTTTCTAAGATGAAGGATGGATCATTTCATCCATATTATGTATTGCTGTAGATAGTTGGTTAGTTAGTTAGCTTGTCGCTCTGCATGATATAATGCGTGGAGGGTTTATGCGGCTCGTTGTGTTATCATGTCATCATTTTTATGTGGATTAGACTATTAGGTAGTAGACACATGATGTTTTCCTCCATAATATAATTGCTGTCGAGGTGATTTACTTTATGAGTGGAGCAGGGGTCACATTCATTGCTAGACTCGAGTCGTCTACTGTTGTGTACACTGCGACTAACTATGCGAGTGGATGCGGGAGAGTGAAAAGCCATTGTTTGAGTTTGTCTTCCTTCCTCCCAAGGAGACAAATAGAGTGGCCAAGATGGGGAATTAACCACGACTCTTGCCTTATGGAATGCACTACTCATTTCGTTATGTAGGGGAAGTTAAGAAAACATGGTGGGTCTTGATGAAAGTCCCTTTTCATAATTAACGGAATCAAATTTTCAACGGAGCGAAATTAAATTACACCTGAGTGAAACGTGTGCTCGAAAAGGCGATCTAACCAGGATTTATATTTTCGGCAAACATGGCCTCCGGTATTCACGGAGCTTCAAAGCTATAATGAGTAATGAGAATTTTAATTGAGTAGATAAGTTCAAACCAAGGTTGCCAATCTTTTTAGCTGGACTTGAGTTTCTATATGCACAACTTGAGTCCAGTCTATCTTGTATTGAATATTTTAGCTTTCACACTAACTACTAGTATGTACGCAAAAGACATTAACAGGTGTGCCAAAAGTCGATACAAACTGATAAATTTTATGCAGCGTTTGTAGTGCATATCCTTTCTATTTTAACGCATGATATATATGTATACACTAGCAAGCCAGTCATATTTCTCATAACTCCCTAACAACTTTTTTGTACCAAGAAATGAAGAAACACATCCGTCAATTCTATAATTGACAATTATTTAATTACATTCCTTTGCTCACACGGCAATTCTGCCTAGCTCCACAATATTTTATCCGTGAATTAGTTGACTCAAAAAGTCTTCATGACATCCAATCCAACCATTGTGCAATCCATAAATCTGTGATGAGTGCTGGTGTGCACTCACCATGATTACAAATCAGAAAATCAACGTAGGTATGTATGTAACGTATACATAAAAGGAAAAGTGAATCTCCAACAGCGATTAACATGTACCTATTATGATTACATACGAACTAACAAACTTACTGAAGGAATTCATGTATTCCCTCATTCATAATGTGACAAGAAGCCCGGAGCACTGTTGGAAAATGATTATCCAATGTAATGTACACAGAGCCCTGGATTTTGGTGTTTAAATAGCATTGTTCAGTCTGACAGAATAATTACTCACAAAGCTGTGCAAACTCGCCCCGTGTACCCTATCTGGAGGCAATATGGAAGCGTACTCCAAATAAGCTGACAAAGCGTGCAAATTACGGAAAGCCGTGAATTTGAAAAAAAGGACTTACGTTGGTTGAAAATATTTTTCACTCACAGTCGTCAGTCACCAATGGGAGCCAGGATACATTTAGTTAGTAACAAGCCGCTGATAGTTGGATATAGATTTTACCAGATAAATTATAGCTGTACAACTCTGGAAGTGAATCCTTTCTAATTAGAGTTATCTCAAGTGTATAAATCACGTCATCTGATTTGGACTGATGTGGAGAACGACAACCTAAGTCTCTTTTGAATCTACTATGGAATACTCCGATGCAGCAGTAAAGAGTAACTAGTATATATACGGGCTGAGATTTAGCTACTTGCTTGAAAATCACTCTACTACTCACTCCCTAACTAACTAACTAACTAAGCATTCTATCACACAAATCCACTAATTAACAAATGTTAGTCCGATTTTTCACTCCTTTGTAACTAACTAACTAACTAACTAGTTGGGAAACAAATCTACCAATTCAAGCAAATCTCTTTAAATTTCTCTTGTTCCTCATTAAATTCATAGTTGCACAACAATTTCCGTCTACCTAGCTAATTGGTTTCCAAAAAAACCTTTTGTATCACGTAGCCCTACAGAATCTAGAGTGCACTTTTCCTTCGCCGCCCAATACAACGTGTGTCTATCCAAACAAAGATGAGATGAGCATGAAACGTGCAACAGATCTTTGAAGAAAACTGTCAGTCAGTCAGTTAGTGAGCCACTCTCACAAATTAACAATACCAGTGCGTAACTGGGACCAACTTATAGTAGCTATAGAGTACAACTTGTAGTAGTATACAACCAGTCACTCCTTGTTTATCCAACAGTTCACGCAGAGACTAGATATTTGAGCCCAGTCAAAGTTTACACTATATAATGCATTAGTTAGTGACTGACTGACTAAACTGGATGCCTATCTCTGACACACACACAATAGTCAGTGGTAGCAGAAAGTGGCTGATCTTTGGGAATCTCTGTTTACGCAGGCAGAGCTACTAGCTGGCTAGTTAGTTAGTCAGTAATTAGCCAATTTGTGTTCTCACATTAATGCACCAACTGTATAATGCAATGTTAGCTAGACACACACACAGTTGTAGTTAGTTACTATAACTTACTTACTGCACTGGATTCTGTAGCTTATGATAATAACATAGAGCTTTCACCGAGGAAAAAATTCACACACCATACTGACTGACGGTGAGTTGTAGAATTTTAGGAGCCAACTGAAGAACGTACCAAACTGTTTGCCAGCCAAATTGTGACTGGCTCAGTTAGTCAGCCTTGGGTCTAAAAATTGGGCAAAACTTGCCACGCTCCCATCCCATGTACCACCAGTTTTGTAGAGAAATACACACACACTTGTTTTCTTGGGAAAAGGAAAGTGGTGCGCGAGCATGTGTACGTATGTACTTACACACAACGTTGTTACTGACTGACTGACTGACTGAGTGAATAAAGTAGAGGCAGTAGTGAGTGAGTGGGCTATAGGATGGACAAGGTTAGTTAGTTATAGTTTATCAAGAAGGTATTGGAACAAAATTATGAACCAAGGGTACGACGCACTCTATCCAAGAGTTAGTGTTTTTTGGTTGGACTGGACGGATGGCACATTTTTTTTGTACATATGTAATAAAGTATTGACTGACTACTTGGCCCGTTGACGTTTGTGCAGTTGAATCCAGTATAAGTATGCAGAAAAGGGGAACGCCAAAGCTGTGTTTTTACGTTTAAATGTCTGTGTTTCATAAACGTTTGTTTATCTAATAGGCAAGGTCAGGTATCTTTCATACTCTCCAATGTTTTAGTGAGAATGCTTTCACTCACTAGTCTCAACTGTAATATGAGGGCAGTCAATTGGTTAGTTAGTTAAAAATGTTTAAGTGCACTTCTCTTCGTAATACTATAGTAGTTAGTTATTAGTTACTATTTAGGTTAATAGGGATCAAATTGAATTGAACGAAATAAATAATGTTGACTGTTTGTATGTTGTGAAAAGCAGCTATAGTATTCATTTCATTTCTCTGCAAACTTGGGTACCCTCAGCAAATGAAAAACGTCAACTCTGAATGCTCTATTGTTAACCCAGAATTGCGTAGCTAGTAAAAGATTGACCCTCTGAATGTACGAGTTGTATCTCACATGACTGAGTCTAATCACATTATTCAAACTCTATAATTTTAGGTAGGTTAATCGATGAAAAAGAGCATTTACGTGGAATCCATGGATCAACAAAATCCAATCTATAGACTCTCTTTCTCTCTATTTCTAACTAACAAACTAACCACATCGAACAAGCTATAACACTGGGTTGCTTACTGGCTTTGCCATAACCATGCAATTTTCAATCCATGAACCTATACTTCACCCACATGATGATGATAGTTTTTCGTTTAAAAAATGTCCCCATTCCTTGTATGGCGAAATCATTAGAAAGTATATATTTGCCTGTCAAGTAATCCTGATGATGATCATCATCCATGTAAGGTGCTTTTGGTGCGAACGCCATGTCAAGATGGATGAATGGGGAAGGGAACTGGGGAAAGACTCATCATCAATTTATTTCATGTGATGTGATAACATGGCCACATCTTCACTCACTTTCTCCTGTTGATGGCATTCGCCACTCCATGTTTTTAATGTTGATGCAATTTATAGATGGTGACTGACGTTGACGACCATTGAGACTTGAGTTGGGCTTCTGTCTCTGTGCAAAATTTTGGATTCCTCCTGTTGTTTGTGGAGCAGGTGTGTACCAAGTTCTGAGTGAGCAACGGCAGTATGTAGTAACACGCATCTTTCATTCTGCGTTCTATGTGTTGTCATTTTATTACTATGGCAGACAAGCCTATGCATCATATGAGCTCCTTTTTAGTAGGAATACCGGTATTGGATATATAGAGAGAATGATGGAAAGTTGTCCAATTTTATAGTTGGTTAGTTAGTTTAGTTTGCCAAAATCATGCAGGTTTTTCTTAAATTGTGGAGGTTGTGATGAAAGCTTGAAATTTTCTCGTATTAAGTTAGAGTAAACATTCCGTTGTATGCATTAGGTTAAGATATGAACTAAGCAGCATGTGAATGAATTGAGTCATTCATTCTGAAGCCATATGTAGATAGATAGCGTGGCTAATGGAGATAGTTTGTAACTGATTAGAGTAGAGCATAAGATAAGAGCATTTGTAAGTTAGTTAGTTAGTTCAAATGGGAATGATCTTGAAAAGGTGGATAGTTGGTTGCAAAAAGTGTGGAGCCGGATGAATAGAAGAATAGGAAATAATGATTTCCGGTGACTTCATGCATGCATAAAAGGAAGTCAGATTTTGTCTATGCCAGTTTGTGTTATGAATTCCTGTATATGCGGCTAGGATAACATTTCCATAGAATTTTGCGAGTTTTGGAACCATGAGGAGAGAACAATATTTGGGAGTGGTACAACAAATGCAATAGTTGGCTGGCTCACTAGAGACCTTTCTTTGGAGAGGAACCTTTTGTGTACAAAATTTGATTCAAGATAGACATGGCTAAACATTATATGCACAATAAGGAAAACTGTGTGAAAACCAGAAAATCATATAGATAAAAGTTATGCTCTCCGTCTTTGTGTGTACACACATTACTTTATATAGATAAGTTGGTTTCAACTTCTCAAGCCACACTCTTTAATATCTTGCACGATAAATAATATCATGGGATGGGATGGAATTCTACTGCAGCAATATTACAGTTGGCTGCAAACATTACTTTTAACTACGGAAAATTGTATTATGAAAATTTGGACGACAATTTTTTACTCTACAAATGAATTTATTCAAGGTTATGTTTAGAATTAGTGTCAGCAGTATTGAAAAATGTTAGTTTACGTTTGCTTACATAAGCTCACTACATAACTAAAGAACTAAACTAATACTTGTTAGATTTTAATTTTATGTATATGTGCTGTTGAAATTCTCGTAAAATAGTGATGTGGTCAAATTCCGACTGAATTCAAGTTTGCTCCACAAATACAATGTATTCGCAGCTTCTAAATGTTTGCGTATTTTTTTATTATGCAAGCTTTAA
>Ga0210040_10001160_pt1 | contig 40726 bp, 27 predicted proteins | sample CryGeyCG12114_NA_FD_185462 | JGI IMG/M metagenome (GOLD analysis project Ga0210040, IMG submission 185462) | Groundwater microbial communities from aquifer - Crystal Geyser CG19_WC_8/21/14_NA (SPAdes) (version 2) | ecosystem: Environmental > Aquatic > Deep subsurface > Groundwater | place: USA... | reverse complement strand
TCCTCGGCAAAGGTGCGCATGGTAATAGCCGGAATCAAGAACAGGAACATCCAGGGTGCCATGTTAAAGAGCGTCTGCATATCGGCAAAGCCATATTCCAGCACGCTGCTCTCCGGAAACACCCACATAAACATACCTGTCGCCACCAGAAACACCGTCAGCACCATGTAGGCAATGAGCGAATTCAGGAAGCCGTTAAATTCTTTTTTAAGGATGGACAACATCTGCGATGTAATTACGAATTAAGAATTACAAATTATGCGAAACGGCAGTAAGTGCCTCTCTTGCGTTTTTATATTAATCAAGCTTTATCATTTTTTAATTTTGAATCTTGAATTCTGAATTGATAAACTCCTACTTCTATTCTATTTCAAAGTACTTGTCTTTATAATACTTCCGCTTTTTTTTGAGTTTGCTGAGCAACAGCTGATTCTGCACAAAAATACCCACCAGCGCCACTGCGCCAACAGTCACTACTGCTTTCAGGTATATATCGTTCTTTTTCATTAAGGTATATTTTTTGTCTGACACAGGATTTTCAAGGTTAAGTTAAAAGACATAAGTATGAAGTGGAACATCTCTATTATTCTGAGAACATGTGACACAAAGCCTCTTAATGTCAATTTACACTTGATAATCAGGATTTTATAGTTCGTTATAAGATACTTAAAATGTAATCTTTACTTGTCAGGTTACTTACTGTATTCTACATAAAAGCAAACTATTACAATTTTCAGGATTCAGACCTGCATTATCCTCTCCATCCTAAAATCCCATAAAACCAGATTTAGAAAAATTAACTTCCCTTCGTCAGCTCCTGGAAAACCTTTTCGAGCGAATTTTCTTCCTGACGCAAACCCAGCAGCGGCCAGTTTCGCTCGGCAGCAATGCGGAACACGCTGGAACGGATATCGGCGTCGCGGCCGGAAGTAACCCGGTATGTATAACCTTGTGCTAAGTATACCTGCAGCACGCCAGGTATACTTAGCAGCGCCTCCGCCTCTACCGGCTGCTCAAATTCCACCAATGTTACTTTTTCGTTCCGCTCGCCTGCCTGCAGGCTTGCCACATCGCTATTGGCTACCAGTTTGCCCCGGTTTATAATTACCACGCGGTCGCAGATAGCAGTTACTTCCTGCATAATGTGTGTCGAGAAAATTACTGTTTTATTTTGCCCCACACGCTTGATGAGCGCACGAATTTCCACGATCTGGTTCGGGTCAAGGCCTGTGGTCGGCTCATCAAGTATAAGCACCGGCGGATCATGCACCAGCGCCTGTGCCAGCCCCACCCGCTGGCGATATCCTTTGGAAAGGGCACCAATCTTTTTACCCTGCTCTAGCGTCAGCCCGCATAAATCTACCATTTCCTGCACCCGCACTCTGGCCGCTTTTCCTTTTAACCCAAACACGGATGCAGTAAATTGCAGATACTCATGCACATACATGTCCAGGTAAAGCGGATTGTGCTCGGGCAGGTAGCCTACAGCGCGGCGCGCAGCCAGTGGCTCCTGCACCACGTCGTGGCCGTTCACCAGTATGGTGCCGGCGCTGGGGGGCAGGTAGCAGGTGGCAATTTTCATGGTGGTGGATTTTCCGGCACCATTCGGCCCCAGAAAACCCAGTATCTGCCCCTGCTCCACTGTAAATGAAATATTATCCACTGCATGCTGGATTCCGAAGACTTTTGTAAGATTCTTTACCTCGACAGACAATTTATTTTTGTGTTATAGATTAAGTAGTTTTTAATTATCAAAATTTATCAACCCGGCAGATTTAAAAAACTACCGGGTTTCGTACAGCCACAAAGCTACGAAAGCTGCGCCATACCTGAGCTTGTTTATACTTATAGGGCTTACACAAAGCCGCTTTGTAGTGTAAGTTGTTGGTGAAAACACACAACAACGGCCTGATTTTTACTGAAGGTTTCCTCCTTTAAATTACATCTTGTAATATTTAAATCCTGAAATTCCTGGTCTATTTCTGCCGCTTCCCTTTGGGTATCAGCGGGCGCACTTCTATATCTACGTGGTGATAATTAAGGTGAGACTCCAGCACATGAAGTATGGTAGAGGCAATGTCCTCGGGGCGCATCATGTTGTCGCTTACTGTTACGCCATCAATGTTATCGAAAAAGTTAGTTTTAACCGAGCCTGGGTAGATACAGGTAACTTTTATGCCATAATCGCGCACCTCTTTGTAAAGTGAATGTGAAATGCCGCGTACCGCATGTTTGGAGCCGCAGTAACCAGACATCTGCTCGATGCCGGTTGTGCCTGCGATGGAAGAAATATTGATGATGTGGCCTTCTCCCACCTCTTTCATACTTGGCAGCACCAAACGGCTGCAATAAAAGAGACCATTTACATTGGTATCAAACATTGTCTGCCAGTCTTCTACCGACATCTCATCCATTTTCCCTGTTATACCCAAACCGGCATTATTTACCAGCACCGATACATGTATGCCCAGTTGGGTAATTGTCTGGTCAAAGGCGCGCTGCACCGACTCCGGATAGCGCACATCGCATGCAAAGAAATGGAAGTTCTTATCTTGCAACTCCGGGGCGTTGCGGCCCCAGCCTGCCACTTTCATACCTTTGTTTAGCAATGCCTGCACTGTCGCCAGCCCAATTCCTTTGCTTACCCCAGTTACCACGGCTATCTTTCCTTCTAACTCCATTGTTTTATTTAATTTTAAAAGAGTGGATGTGCGAATGATTGACTATAAATTTTCTCGTCTTCCAGACTCCAAATTTTTAAATCAGATTTATACTTTCCCAACCGCATCAAGAAACTTTTCCAGCTTGTACGGGTCCAGATGGCCGTTGGTGCGCACACCACTGCAAACATCCACCCCAAAAGGCTGTACCACCTCGATAGCCTCCCGCACATTTTCTGAATTGAGGCCGCCAGCCAGAAAAAGCGGCTTGCTTATACTTTCCCGGATTTTTCGGCTAATAACCCAGTCGTGTATGCGGCCAGTACCACCAAGCTCTTTCACTTTCAGATGCGGATTGCCGGAGTCAAGCAGTATCGCATCAGCTTGCCCGGCTGCGCGTTGCGCCTCCTCCACACTCTCCTCGCCCAGCACGTGCACCACCTGCACCAGTTTTACGCCTGGCAGCGCCTCCCGCAGTTGCACGTATATTTCCGGCTCCAGCACATCCACTAACTGAATAGTATTGGTGTGCACCAACGCGTAATGCATAATTATACTCCGGGCATCAGTGTGGCAGGTAAGCAGAAACGATGCAACGGGAGGCGGAATAGATTGCGTGATTTCACGTATAAGCGCATCACTTATAACGCCGGGCCCGCTTGGCATGTCGCCCACGAGGCCCAGCGCCGATGCACCAGACTTAATGGCCGTACGGGCTTCTTCTGTGCTGCTGATACAGCAGATTTTCACTTTTGGCACCATCATGTATTTACAACCTGTATAAAATTCCTAATCGCAACACCCTGGCATATACCTCCGAGTTGGCACCGTCGTAGCCGCTGGTATAGTTGGTAAGGCCATGGGCGTAGCTGAGCGTGAGGCCCAGGTGGTTGCGGTAAGCTACAATGCCCAGGCGGGGCCGGAAATCTATATCGGGTTTGTTCCGCTTCAATGATGTGGTTACTTCATTTCCGTAGGCATCAGTGGCGTTGCCGTTTTCCATACTTTTCAGACAAAAGCCAATATCTGTACCAAGTGTCAGATCTACCTCTACCCCATGCAGGTACAGGCGCCTGCCCAGGTAAGGCTGCAGGTTCAGGAAACTGTTTTGCAAAGTGGTATGCCCTTCTGCCTGGTTATTGGATCTGAAGCCGTTGATGCCATTGATATTTACCCTACTACGAAGCTGCTCCACTGCTACCTGCGCTCCCAGCAGCAGGCGCTGGTCTGTTACCAGTTGCAGTTGTATACCGCCTCCATAATTTAAGCCAAACCTGCGGCCGTATGGATTATTGGTATAACTACTGCTGTTAGCCACATCACTTACAAGTATAAAAGATGAACTTTCGGCAGAAGCGCCTGCAAACTTAGAGATGCCCGTATTCAGCTGCGCTGCGATCTCCAGCTTTTGAGCATTTGCCAGCGTGGCCCAGCCACAAACTGCCAGCAGCAAGTATAACTTCTTCATCACAATTTTATTTTAAGCTGCAAATTCTGTGTCAGATATCGCCCAGCTGCGGCCTGATTAATACTTCTTCCACCACACTGTTTCCCGACATCGCGTAAGCACCCCAGATGGCCATTGCCACATCTTCGGCTTTCATAAAGCGCTCCGACGGCAAATCCACCCCTTCCCAACTGGCTGTGAGCGTAGCTCCCGGCAGTATGGCTGTTACACGCACGCCATGCTCCTTAAGCTCCTCGCGCAGCACCTTGGTCATGCCATAAAGCGCATACTTGGAAATGCCATAAGAACCGCCGTTGACGTATGGCGTGATGCTGGCCGTGGAACAAAGGTTGAAGATATGGCCTGCACGGCGTTGTATCATGGCTGGCACGAAGGCTTTGGTTAAATAGTAAGCGCTGTAGAGATTGGTGTTAATCATATAGGGTAGCGCTTCGTCGTCTTCCTCTGTTATTTTGCCGGGAACAAACAAACCGCTATTGTTTACCAGCACATCCAGTTGCACGCCCAACTCTTTTACATACTTTGCAAATGCCCGCAATGAGGTTCTGTCGCTTAAATCAGCTTCCTGGTAATATAATTTAGAGAAAGTATACTTCTGCTCCACCTCCAGCTTCAACTTTTGCAAGTCCTTTTCGTTTCGGGAACAGGTAATTATCTGAAAACCCTCTCTGGCAAACTGATCAATTACCGCTTTGCCGATGCCCTTGGTGCCTCCGGTTACCAGTATGTATCGCTGCATAACTATGTATAAGTTTATATGTTTTACAATTTTACACGTAATATAGGTATTAAACGGTATTTTTGTTCTCAATCCCTTGATTTAACCACCACGACACCCCCTCTATGCTGCAACATTTCGGAAAGTTTTTACTGTTTATAACCAGCCTCTTTTCCCGCGGAGAATCGCCCCGGATACTGTTCAACAGAACAATAGACGAAGCCATACTTATTGGAATCAATTCCATCCTTATTGTAGCGATTGTGGCTACCTTTATAGGAGCGGTAACCTGCGTGCAGATTGCTTACAATCTCAACAACGCCTTCATTCCCAGATCAACCATTGGGTTTATGGTGCGCGAAATGACTATCTTGGAGCTGGCTCCTACAATTACTTCTATTGTACTGGCTGGCAAGGTCGGCTCCAGCATTGCCGGTGGCCTGGGCACCATGCAGATAACGGAACAAGTGGATGCGCTGGAGGTAATGGGTATCAACTCGGCTTCTTACCTGGTGCTGCCTAAAATTGTAGCATCACTGCTGGTGTTCCCGATGCTGGTAATATTATCTATGTTCCTCTCTATTGCAGGCGGTTATGTGGCCGGTACACTTTCCGGAGAACTCACGGCACAAGAATATATTACGGGTATCCGGGATGAGTTTATCTTTTACAATATTGTTTTTGCCCTTATCAAGTCTTTTGTTTTTGCTTTCCTGATTTCCTCTATCTCTTCGTACAGGGGCTATTTCACTTCTGGCGGAGCCTTGGAAGTAGGCGCGGCCAGTACAACGGCTGTTACCAACAGCATAATTGCCGTGCTGATAGCAGATTTCGTTTTAGCACAGGTACTGCTGTAAAGGTTAATTATACTATGATAGAAATCCATAACATACATAAATCCTTCGGAGGCAAGAAAGTGCTTGATGGCGTTAGCGGCGTATTTGAGACGGGCAAAACCAACTTGCTGCTGGGGGCCAGCGGCACCGGAAAAAGCGTGCTGCTTAAGTGCATTGTTGGCCTGGTTAAGCCTGACTTAGGCAGCGTTACCTTTGATGGCACATACTTTACCAACAACAAACTCGACATCCGACAGGAGATTCGGCGCAAAATTGGCATGCTCTTTCAGGGTTCGGCCCTGTTCGACTCTATGAATGTAGAGCAGAATATCGATTTTCCGCTGAAGATGCTTACCGATATGAGCCGCAGTGAACGTATGGACCGTGTAAACTTTTGTCTGCAGCGCGTTGGCCTCGAGAATGCCAACCATAAAATGCCCTCAGAGCTAAGCGGCGGTATGAAGAAACGTGTAGGTATAGCTCGCGCCATTGCGCCACATTGTACTTACCTTTTCTGCGACGAACCTAACTCCGGACTGGACCCGCAGACATCAATAAAAATAGATGAGCTGATAAAGGAGATCACAGAGGAGTATGGCATTACAACCATTATCGTAACGCATGACATGAACTCAGTAATAGAAATTGGTGAAAAGATAATGTTCCTGTATGAAGGTAAGAAATTATGGGAAGGAACAAACAATGAAATTATGGACACTAGTGTGCCCGAACTTAAAGAATTTATTTTCGCCAACCGCCTGATGCGCAACGCCAAGAAAATGGAAGATGAAGAGCGTGAAGAACAGCAGGAACAAGAAAAGCAGGAGCAGAAGCAGCTTTAATTTATACTTTCCGCAGAAATAAAGCGCCGCAAAAGATATCTACTGACATATTTATACCTCTAAATTCGAGCATAGCGAAAACAAAACAGGCTGCCGTAGTAACGGCAGCCTGTTTTGTTTTATACTTTACATGTAACCGGACAAATAAATGTTACACTTCAGGTATCTTAAAATCAAAAAAAAAGCTTGTATCTAATGTCTTAATACTTATGTCCTTTTACTTACATGTCAGATGCCGAACAACATACCTGCCACGGTAGCCGTCATCATACAGGCAAGCGATGCGCCCAGCAAAGCTTTGAAGCCAAGCTTAGAAATATTGCCTTGCTGGTTTGGCGCCATACCGCCGATGCCGCCAATCTGGATAGCAATGGAACTGAAGTTAGAGAATCCGCACAGTGCATAAGTCGCCATCACTACAGACTTAGGGGAAAGTGTGCCTGCATTCTTCATTTCTGCTAAATCCAGGTAGGCCACAAATTCATTAATAGCAGTTTTCTGGCCAAGCAAGCTTCCTACCTGCAACGTATCCTGCCAGGGCACACCCATAATAAAGGCGAAAATCCGAAAGATTTGACCTAGGATGTACTGCAGCGAAAAACCATCAAACTGACCGCCAGTAGTGGAGGCTACCCATCCGTTCAAACCTGTCCAGACACCAATCATATCTGTTAGTAAATAATTAACAAGCGCAATTACTGCGATAAAAGCCAATAACATACCGCCTACATTGGCTGCAAGCCGCAAACCATCACCAGCGCCGCGGGAGAGCGCATCTACCAGATTTACGCCCAATTGCTCTTCGTTTACTTGAAGCTCTGTATTAATTTTTTCAGGCTCTGTTTCCGGCACCAGCATTTTGGCCAGCACAATGCCAGCCGGTGCATTCATGATGGAAGCCGTAAGCAGGTGTGCCGCAAAAACAGCTTTTAGCGCCGGATCATCGCCTCCAAGAAAAGATACATAGGCAGCCAATACCCCGCCGGCCAATGTCGCCATACCGCCTGTCATCAGGCACATCAGCTCTGAATTCGTCATACGGCTGATGAACGGACGTACCAGCAGCGGTGCTTCCGTCTGACCCAGAAAAATATTGCCGGCAGCAGACAAACTCTCCGCGCCAGACAAGCGCATACCTTTAGACATAACCCAGGCAATGCCATATACAATTTTCTGAAGCACGCCCAGGTAGTATAGCCCGGATGAAACTGTGGAGAAGAAGATAATGGTGGGCAATACAGAAAAAGCAAAGATAAATCCTAAACCACCGTTCTGCGCCGGATTTGCAAGGTTGCCAAACAGGAACTGGGCGCCGGCCTGGGAGAAGTCCAGAAAAGTAACGAAGCCCCGGCTGACTGCGGCAAAGCCATCAGCAATAATAGGCACCTGGGTTACCATTACACCAAAGAAAAGCTGAAGAAAAACACCAACCCCTACAAGCCGCCAGCTGATAGCTTTTCTGTTTCTGGAAAAAAGGAAGGCAATAGCTAATAGGGCTAGTAAGCCGAAAAGTCCTCTGAGGATGTCGAACATGTATGAGACAAATTTGGCCAAAAGTAAATCTATTCTGCCATAAAACAAAAAGTCCTGCGCACATGGGCACAGGACTTTTTGTTTTATGGCAGGCAGAAAAATTAATTCCGTTTATTTATCTCATCACGAATTTTGGCTGCACGCTCGTAATCCTCCTTTTCTAACGCATCGTTAAGCATTTTATTCAGTTCATCGATAGGTGTCTGGCTTAAAGATTCTTTAGTACCGGAACTGCTGCCGGACTTTGAACTGCCGGTGGTACTGCTCTTCACTGTCAACTCCTCGCTCTCCTCCTCGTCCTCCAAATCGCTTAATATAATTCCAGCCTCGGATAGCACACTCTCTACAGTATAAATAGGTACGCCAAAGCGCAAACCAATCGCAATCGCGTCAGATGGACGGGCATCCAGTTCAAAATCTCTGTTTCCGTCGGTGCACATGATTTTGGAATAAAACACACCCTCTTTCAGATCCGAAATCAGGATCTCTGTAATACTTACATTTACCTGCTCTGCAAATGATTTGAACAGGTCATGCGTAAGCGGCCGGTTAGGGTTAATCTTTTCTATCTGAATGGCGATGGATTGCGCCTCAAACATACCAATAATAATAGGCAATCTTCTATTGCCATCCTTCTCTCCCAATACCAATGCAAACGAACCTGTCTGCGATTGGCTGGAGGAAAGCCCAAGTATCTCTAGCTGAATTTTCTTCACTTTTCTTCTACGTCTATTTGTCTAAAGCTTTGGCAGCTTCTATCAATTTAGGAATTATCTCAAAAGCGTCGCCCACAATGCCATAATCTGCAGCTTTGAAGAATGGAGCTTCCGGATCCTTGTTAATAACGACAATCACTTTAGAAGAGTTAACCCCGGCCAGGTGCTGAATGGCACCCGATATACCAATAGCAATGTATAAGTTGGGACTGATAGTGATACCTGTCTGCCCCACGTGCTCGTAATGCGGCCGCCAGTCCAGATCCGACACAGGCTTAGAGCAGGCAGTAGCGGCGCCCAATGCTTTAGCCAAATCCTCTACCAAGTGCCAGTTTTCGGGGCCTTTCAAGCCACGGCCACCGGATACTACGCGCTCAGCTTCGGGCAATAGTATACCGCCTTCAGTATCCTGCATCACCGTTTCTTTGGGGGCAACGGCAAAATCAGCATCAGCCAGGCTCGCAGAAAAGTTTTCTACTGTGGCTGTATTACCGCTATTGTTGTTGATGTCGATGGCATTTTTCTTAACGGCAATGATCTTAATATCAGATGAGAGTTCTACGTTGGCAAACGCCTTGCCTGAAAAAACACTGCGCGTTACCGTAAAAGCACCGCTTTCTGTTTCCGGCAAGGCTGTTACGTTGGTAGCCAACGAACCATTCAGGCGTACGGCCAGTTTAGAGCCAACAGTAGCGCCAATACCTGTATTAGAAAATACAAGCACCTTCGCATTTTCTTTCTGCGCGGCAGCGGCAATCACGGCAACGTAGGCCTCGGCTACAAACTGTTTTAAGCGCGTATCGGCATCAAACAATACTTTGCTGATCCCCTGCTCCCCCAGCTTTGCCAGGGCAGTTTCATTTATATCGCCAATGGCAACGGCAGTGGCGGTGGTGCCCAGCGTGCTGGCCACCTGGCTTCCATAAGAGGCAGCCTCCAGCGAGGAATTTTTTATTTCCCCGTTCAGGCCTTCTACAAATACTAATACAGACATATCTTTATAGCACTTTAGCTTCGTTTCTTAACAATGTAATCAATTCTCCGGCATTCTCCGGATCTATCATCTTCACGCCACCTTTTTTCTCAGGCTTGCTGTAGGCAGCTATACTTGTTTTCGCTTCGGCGCTTACTGGTTCCACAACTTTAAGGGGCTTGGTACGGGCCGTCATAATGCCACGCATGTTCGGGATGCGGGGCTCCGACATGGGCTGCTGCGCACTGGCCACAAACGGAATTTTCACCTCCACTATCTCTTTGCCGCCTTCAATTTCGCGCTCCAGTCGGACAGTAGTATCATCGAGCATATCCAGCTTAAAAGCTGGCGTAATGGCAGGTATGCTTAGCAACTCGCCTACCATGTTGTGCACCTGAAATCCATTGTAATCAATAGACTCTTTGCCCATCAGAATAATATCGTAGCTATTTTCTTTGGCGATGGCAGCGATTTGCTGCGCCACAAAGTAAGCATCTTTAGGGTGTGCATTCACACGTATGGCATCGTCTGCGCCAATTGCCAGTGCTTTACGAATATTGGGTTCTGTATCGGCCTCCCCTACGTTCAATACTGTTACGGCACCTCCTTTGGCTTCTTTCAGCTCGATGGCTCTTGTCAGCGCATACTCGTCCCAAGGATTTATGACATACTGCACGCCATTCTTGTCAAACGACTTGTTGTCGGCTGTAAAGTTGATTTTAGACGTAGTATCTGGTACGTTACTGATACAAACTAATATTTTCATGATTAGAAATGTTAGCTTTTAAATTTAAATTTGTGCGAAGTTAATTAAAATATAGCCAATCCGAAATGAATCCAGACAGATTAGCACAACTCCTGAAGTTCCTGGAAGAGGACCCTGAGGACCCTTTTACACTATATGCCCTAGCAACCGAATATCGTAGTTCTGATAAAGCCAAAGCCATGTTATTTTATGAGCAACTTTTAGCCGAGCACAAAGACTACGTAGGTACCTACTACCACGCCGCCAAACTATACGAAGAGCTTGGGCAGAACGATACTGCGGAACACACTTATAAAAAAGGTATGCAGGTTAGCCGCCAACAGGGCAATTTACATGCTTTCTCAGAACTACAGCAAGCTTACAACAAAATGATGGGCCTTGACTATGAGGATGATTAAATCGCTAATGAAGGCTTGTCTCAAACGAAGTATGCATGCAGCTTATTTGCAAACGTATACCTATAAAACACCCAACCCCGAATTTTGTTGCGATCAATGGTAACTTGTTTAGCTGCTTTTATACTTTAAGCCCTGTGCTTAGGTGGAAAATATAGCGGATATATTTCGAGTAAGATAAAGGATATGCAATGTTTTATCTAATGAGATAACTATTTTTGTCATCTTATGACATGGTATCTTGTACTTTTATCTACAGGACTTACCTTGTGCTTTAACTCTTATTATACTTTATACAGGTTTTGTGTATGCAGTTTGCATTGCGGTGGCTGTATCAAGTGCGCTGGCAGCATCTTTGGCATAGGTATCCGCTCCTACTTCTTTCCATAAATCTGGAGCGGCATTAAATGGATTGCCGCCCACCATTATCTTTTGGTTTTTTAACTCTTGATCTGCGCGTATGGCTGCAATTAGTTCTGTAATGGTATGCACATGACAGGCCATGGTAGCAGATAGCATTAACAGGTGTGGCCGCTGGGATCGCAGGGTATCCAGGATACTGCTTACCGGCGTGTTGGCGCCAAGATAGTAAGTTTCCCACCCATCCATCTCAAAAAAATCAGCTACCATACGCATACCAATTTCATGTAATTCTTCAGAAATGCAGGTGGCCAGCAGCTTGAAACCATTTTTTTTCGTTTGAAAAACATGCTTGTGCAACTGCGACATAATCAGCTGCGTGGTGGCCGTGCAATAATGTTCCTGCGCAACAGTAAGCTTGTCCTGCTGCCATAGGAGGCCAATCTCATATTGAACCGGCTGAAAAACATGAAGGTAAATATCTCTGATACTTATACCGCTATTTACCTTATCCAGAATCAGCTGACTTGCTGCCGCCTGATCACCATCAATCAGGTGGCCAAGATACCTGATGGCCAGTTTGCTGAAAGGGGTGTCGCTTTGCAGGTACGAGGCTTGGCTTATTGCTTGTCCCTCTAACTGCAGCAAAGCGTCATTCATAAATTTTGCAGCAATAATATAATTCTCTATTGGCAGGCGCTGCGCCAGAATCTGCTTAATACAGTTCAGGCTCACTGCCAGATTATCTGCGGGTATATGATGCGACACAAGCGTTTCCAGAGCCCACGCAACATGGTTTTTAAACAAGGTCTGGCTGGAGGCAAGTATAGATTCCGCCAGGTTTAACAGGTGACCCTGTGCTTCCTTCCGGCATGTTTCCCTGCCCTCTTTGCCGTAATATTCTTCTAACTCCGGATGTAAGCTATAATGCAGGTCTATGGCAGCCGTAGCTATCTCAAGTTCCTGTTCGTATATCTTCTCTGCTGTCTGCTTCTTCACTGATCCCATCTTATACTGCTCCAGGTATTTATATTTTTTTTACGGCACAATCCTTAATTCCGGCTGGTGTTTGATGCCATTGGGTTTAACCACTTACTATAGTTCCCTACCCCCGGTGCATGTCTGAGAGTTACCAAAATCATCTACGTACTTTTCTCCGAAGGTGTTCTGTAAGAAAAATATACCTGCAGTTATGAAAAAAGCATCTTTACAGCAGCAAATTTTACAAGCAGCTGACATTGAGCAGACTTATAAATCTATCTATCATCCCTTTATGGTATATTTAAATAAACCAAGTACTCTGTACAGCAGGAAAAGAAAAAGCCTCCGCTCCTATACGATAGGGCGAAGGCCATAAAATTCTAAGTATAAATACAGTAGATTTAGGTAAGTGTCAGCACCAGATCATCAGTATTTACTAAAGTGCCCTCTGCTAAATGAATAGCGGAAACCTGCATGTCTTCAGGCGCGGTAATGGTCGTTTCCATTTTCATGGCTTCAATAACAAACAAAGGTGCATTCTTTTTTACAGGTTTATCCTTTTCGACCAAGATTTTGGAGAGCATGCCCTGCAGCGGTGCTCCAACCTGCCTGATATTGGCTTTATCTACCTTTTGATGCTGCACGCGCTCCACTGTTGCAGACTTATCGCGTACCTCAATGTTACGCGTCTGGCCGTTCAGCTTAAAAAATACAGTGCGCATCCCATCATCGTTTACAGGACTTAGCGACTGGTATTTCACCACAATAGACTTGCCACGGGCAATGTCGATAATGGCTTCTTCGCCTTGCGGCAAACTATAAAAGAACAGTCTGGTCGGAATTTTGGACACATCGCTAAACTGCTCATAATGCTTGTAGTAGTCTTCGTATACTTTCGGGTAAAGCTGATACGAGAGAAAATCCCTGAAGCTGCGCTCTTTGTCAAACTTCTCCTGAAAGGCTACAAACTCCTTTTCCAGATCGATGGGAGCCAGGTGCTCGTTGGGCCTGTCCGTAAATGGTTGTTCATTCTTCAGCACAATTTCCTGCAACCGCTTTGGAAAGCCACCCACCGGCTGGCCCAAATCACCTCTGAAAAAAGACTGCACCGATGCGGGAAAGGAAACCTGATCGCCCCGCTCCAGCACATCCATTGTCGTCAGGCCGTTAGAGACAAGGTAAAGCGCCATATCGCCCACCACTTTGGAGCTGGGCGTAACTTTAACTACATCACCAAACAAGTTATTTACTTCGGCATACGTATCTTTAATAAGCTCCCATTTATCACCAAGCCCAAGCGCCTTAGCCTGCGGCCGCAGGTTAGAATATTGTCCGCCCGGAATCTCGTGGCTGTATACTTCTGCAGTACCCGCTTTCAAACCCGACTCAAACGGATAATAATATTCCCGCACCGTTTCCCAGTAATTAGAATGAAGGTTGAGGCTGGCCTGATCAAACTCCCGGTGGCGCTCCTGAAAGCGCATCATCTCTACTATAGAATTAAAGTTTGGCTGTGACGTAAGTCCCGACATAGCTCCCAGCGCCACGTCCACCACATCTACGCCGGCTTCAATGGCTTTCAGATAAGTGGCAGATTGGATGGAAGAAGTATCGTGCGTATGCAGGTGAATCGGAATTTTCACAGTATCACGAAGCGCTGTTATCAGTTCGGTGGCTGCATATGGTTTCAGCAGGCCTGCCATATCTTTAATGGCTAGGATATGCGCCCCGGCATCTTCTGTCTGTTTAGCCAGTTGCAGATAATAGTCTAAAGTATATTTCGTTTTTTCAGGATTCAGGATGTCGCCGGTGTAGCAGATAGCGACTTCTGCCAATCCTTTGGTGCGTTTGCGCACAAAGTTGATGCAGGGCTCCATGCTCTTCATCCAGTTAAGCGAGTCGAAAATGCGGAATACATCCACGCCCGTCTCCCACGACTTCTCCACAAATGCCTCTATCAGGTTGTCCGGATAAGCTTTATAACCTACGCCGTTTGAGCCGCGAATTAGCATTTGCAACAGGATATTAGGCATTGCCTTGCGGAGTTGTGCCAGCCGGTCCCAGGGGTCTTCGTGCAGAAAGCGCAGGCACACATCGAAAGTGGCGCCACCCCATACTTCCAAACTAAAAATCTGCGGATGATCTTTGGCGTAGGCCTCAGCAATCTTCATCATATCGAAGGTGCGCATGCGCGTAGCCAGCAGCGACTGGTGTGCGTCGCGGAAGGTGGTATCGGTGTAATGTATCTTCGGATCGTTGCGCAGCCACTCCGAAAATGCCTCCGGCCCAAGTTCCGTCAGCAGGTCTTTTGTACCCGGCTGGTAAGGTTTATTGGTGTTAAATCCCTGGAGGTTTGGCTTGCGGAGCAACTTGTCCGGATCAGTTTTTTTCACGTCCGGGTTACCATTCACAATTACGTCTGCCAGAAAATTAAGCATTTTTGTTGCGCGGTCTTTGCGCTGCTTAAACACGAATAATTCCGGATACGTTTTCACAAAATCAACCGTAGCATTACCCGAAATAAAGGTAGGATGGTTGATTATATTTTGCAGGAACTGGATGTTCTGCTTTACCCCACGGATGCGGAATTCGTCAAGGGTGCGCGACATTTTTAAGGCCGCTAAGCGCAATGTGGGTGCATGAGCCGACACCTTTACCAGCAGCGAATCGAAGAAAGGGCTGATTTTAGCACCCTGGTACACGCTGCCCTGATCCAGGCGAATGCCAAAACCGCCTGCACTGCGGTACGCGATCACAGTACCATAATCAGGCTTGAAATCATTTTCCGGATCTTCGGTGGTGATGCGGCACTGGATAGCAACACCATGAGCGCGCACCGTGTGCTCCGGTCCTAGCAGTATTTCCTCGTTATCAAGGGTATAGCCGTCGGCAATGTATAGCTGTGTTTTAATTAGGTCGATACCAGTAATCATTTCTGTTACTGTGTGCTCTACCTGGATGCGCGGGTTTACCTCTATAAAGTAAACATTGTTGTTGTGCGGCTCCACCAAGAACTCCACCGTGCCTACGTTGTTGTAATTTACTGCCTTGCAAATGTTAATTGCATATTCATACAGCTGCTGGCGCAATTCCTCAGTAAGGCTGGTAGCCGGAGCCACCTCCACCACTTTCTGGAAGCGGCGCTGTACGGAGCAGTCGCGCTCAAACAGGTGCGTAATGTTTCCGTGGTTGTCGGCCACTATTTGCACCTCTATGTGCTTAGGGTTCTCCACATACTTCTCCAGGAACAAGGTATCATCGCCAAACGCTTTCAGGGCCTCATTCTTTGCTTCAAAAAAGCCTCTCTCCAACTGGTCATCATCGCGGATAATACGCATACCGCGTCCGCCGCCACCGGCTGCTGCCTTCAGCATGAGCGGGTAGCCAATGCGTTGCGCTTCTTCCAGTGCGGTGTCGTATGTATTCAGGTCCAGGTCGCTACTTTGTATCACAGGCACACCACAACTAATGGCCACTTTCTTGGCTGCAATTTTATCGCCCAGCGACGCCATTACCTGTGGTTTCGGGCCGACGAAAATAATGCCGTTTTCAGCGCACCGCTGCGAAAAATGCTGGTTCTCTGAGAGAAAGCCATAGCCGGGATGGATGGCATCTACTCCGTTTTCTATGGCAACCTGTATAATACCTTCAATATCCAGGTATGGCTGCAGGGGCTGGTTGTTTTTGCCAATCTGGTAAGCCTCATCTGCTTTGTAGCGGTGCAGCGAGTAACGGTCTTCATACGTATAGATCGCTACTGTTTTGATGCTCAACTCGGTACAGGCCCGCAGCACACGGATAGCTATTTCGCCGCGGTTGGCAATAAGCACTTTCTTAATTTTCATAGAATTAAAGAGATGAAGTATAAGTTAGATCAGGATGACTGAATTATGCCTGGCCCAACCTCAATTTATTATATTGCCTCTGGAACAAGATATCAGAAATATGACATACTTGAAAATCTAAATTACGAATTATATGCAGTAAATTTTACCATTAAATCAAAAAATAAACAACATAAATGCTAAGATGAAAAAATTATACTAATAAACACTAATCACTGCTCAACTTATTGCACTTATCAATGCGTGTACTGCCTGATATAATAAACCTGTTGCTTATCATTAACTATACTTTGGCTTCCATGGCTGCCTCACTGATTCTGTATTTATACTTATACTTGAGTTTATGATACCTGGGCAACAATCATTTTTTGCCTAACTCTTTCCGTGAGGATCATTTATTCAGCCACAACTATGGCCTATGGCGCTGTTATAATACACTTTTGGAGCGGCAAACGCAACATGTCCGCCTTAAGTAACGCTTCTAGGATGCATCTGCTTCTTTAACCGGGCAAAGGCAGTTTATAAATCCTTTCCAGAAATTCAAGATGTTGGTTGCTGCTGAAGACAGCTCATACTTCATTTGTCGGTGGCACTAGGATTATTGCGCTGCTGATACTTACCAATTGCTAAATGAAAGCCTGTATCTTTGGGCGTATGCGCCGGCGATTTATACTTGCTTTATGTTTTCTGCTGCTTTACCTGCCCCGGCAAAGTATGGCGCAGGCTTTTGCAGATACGGCTACTGTAAACGAGAAGCGGCTGCTGGTGCTGGGCACTGCCTTTGGTGCAGGCTACACTGGCTTGATAATATCGCTCAACAAAGCATGGTATAGCGAGCAGGAGCGTCAAGGTTTCCATTTTTTTAATGATGCAGGCGAGTGGAAGCAGGTAGACAAAGCCGGCCATTTCTGGGGAGCCTTTCAGGAAAGCCGCGCTGCAATCGACTTGCTGCGCAGCACAGGCGTGTCCGGGAATAAAGCTATATTTTATGGCGGATTGATGGGAATTGCCTTGCAAATACCCATCGAAATATTTGACGGCTATCAGTCAGCTTATGGTGCTTCAGTGAGCGATTTGGCAGCTAATACACTTGGTTCCGCCGCTGTGATAGCGCAGGAACTAACCTGGCATGAAATACGCGTCATGCCAAAATATTCTTTCCATACTACCCGCTATGCTCCTATGAGGCCCAACGTACTTGGCAGTAATCTGGCAGAGCAGGCGCTCAAAGATTATAATGGCCAGACATACTGGCTTTCGGTAAACGTTGCCGATTTTCTGAAAGAAGAAAGCAAATATCCCAGGTGGCTAAGTATAGCTGTGGGCTACGGTGCTGAGGAAATAATTTTCAACAGCGCAAGCGGCAACGAGGCATTAGGCCTTCGCGCGCATCGCCAGTTTTACCTCAGCCCCGACCTTAACCTGATGCATTTTAAGGGTAAAAGCAAACTCCTTAACACTGCCTTGTACGTGCTCAGCATTATTAAAGTGCCCGCCCCTGCGCTGGAATATAACTGCAAAAATGGTTTTAGGCTGCACGCGCTATACTTTTAAATCTGCGCCTCTTTCTGTAAAACCTCGTACTTTTGTGTAGATGTAAATTGCGCATGTATAAAACGGCACTGGTGCCCGCAGTTCGTTTTGGCCACATGCCGCAATTAACGATTTACAAACCACGAACAACAAAACTATGAATATAGGAGATCGCGTGCGCCTGATGTCGGGCCGTGAGGAAGGCATTATTACACGCATTTTAGATAATGGCATTGTAGAGGTTGCCATAGACAACGACTTTACCATACCAGTGGCCCGCCGCGAAGTGGTAGTGATTTCTTCGGAAGAAGCAAAATTTCTGAACAAAGACGATGCACCGCAACCTACTGCAAGGAAAGAGCCTGCTGCACCGGTTTTAGCCTCTCAGGGCATTTACCTGGCGCTGGTGCACCAGTCGGAGGAACTGCTGGCAGCCACCATTATCAACAACACCGATTATGATGTGCTTTTCACGTGTGGCGAGGAGCGCGACAATCGTTACCGTGGTCTGCAAAACGACAAACTCAACCCGAAAGGTACCCGCGTAATTACCCACCTGCACCTGAAAGATTTTGAAAAGTGGCCCAACCTGCTGGTCCAGTTTATGCGGCACCGCAATGGCGCTCCTGCCCTTTTTGAGCCGGTTACCAAACGTATGACGTTCAAAGCCAGTTCATTTTACAAGAGCAAAAAAATGGCACCAGTACTCAATAAAGAAGCATATGTATTCCAACTCGATCAGAAAGCAGTAGCCCTGGACACTGACAAAATCCAAGATCAGTTAATAGACGCTGTCGCTAAAAACGAGAATTTTAAGCTGAAGGCCCCGGAACATGAAGTAGATTTGCACATTGAGAAGTTGGTTGATGATTACAGCGACATGAGCAACAGCGCTATGCTGAAGCTGCAACTAGCGCATTTTCAGGATGCGCTGGAACGCGCCATGGCTGCTAACATGCATGAAATCATATTTATACATGGTACCGGAAATGGCATCCTCCGCAAAGAAATCCAGAAGCTGCTGAGCCGCACGCCCGGAATCCGTTTTTTTGAAGATGCCCGCAAAGAGAAATTCGGCTACGGCGCCACTTTGGTGAAACTAAAATAGTTTCACCAGTTATGAGTTCTGAATTCCGAGTTGAACGTAATACGTGAGAGTATCAATTGGAAACTCGGAACTCAGAATTGGGAACTTATAACTCAATTCTGAACCTGTGGTTCAGAATTGTTACTATCTTTGCAGGTATAAAATTAGCAGCAAGTCGTCTTATCGCCGCGAATATTTTTGGGGAGGAAAGTCCGGGCAACATAGAGCATCCTACTTCCTAACGGGAAGGATTCCGGGCAACCGGAATACAGCCAGTGCCACAGAAAATTACCGCCAGCAGCAATGTTGGTAAGGGTGAAAAGGTGCGGTAAGAGCGCACCAGCGGCTGGGTGACCAGTCCGGCTGGGTAAACCTTAGGAGTTGAAAGACCAAATAGGCTGGCAGTGCCTCGCTTCGGTGGGGCTAAGGGCTGCTCGTCCGATGCCAGCGGGTAGGTCGATGGAGCCTGCGCGCGAGTGCAGGCCTAGATAAATGATAAGACGCAGAGCCTTTCGGGGTGCTGCGACAGAACCCGGCTTACAGGCTTGCTGTTAATTTTTATTCCCTTTCCAAATTTGCCTGCCTATACTTTACAAGAGCAAATTAAGTGCTTATGCAACATTAACAAAGCCTTCTTAATGTATCACCGATCAAGTATAACAAGTTATCTGATTTTCCTCGCTTTCCAAGAAATTATTATACCCGTATTTGCGATACGCGACGTGTCTTAATTTTATAAAGCAGGTGTAAGCTTTTTGCTAATTCCAAACCAGCCATCTCCTCGTTATCTCATTATTCAAATCAATTTTTATTTAACATAAAAATTCAACCGAAGAAAAAAATATAATTGAATTCGGAACTCGCTTCTTGCTGTCGTATCTTTGCAGCACAGAAAATCAGATAATGCAGCTTTCAAACCTATACGACCCCTTCGAGAACATGCAGTTCAGCGACATGCATTGTTTCCTATGCGGCACTATTATCACTATAGAACAGCGCACGCCTGTTTTTGGCGAGTGGCTTCAGCAAAAATATAATTTATATGATAAAGAACTACTGCTGCTCGACAAAAGCGTAACAACTTACCGGCACCTTACTACTCCGTGTTGCGAGCACTGCCACACGCATTACATTCTGCCTTTAGAGAACGAAGTTGCCGCAGCCGCTGATCAAGGACTTAATGGTATTAAAGCACTTGATCCGCAGCGCCTGTTTCAATGGATTGGGAAAATGTATTACGGTACTTTGGCTACAGAGCTCATTAAAGAAATGAACCCGCTTATACAGCCGCAATACCCCATCAGTGAAGATCCAAAAATGCTTGGCAAATTCAGGGAGCTGTTTAAGGTGCTTCAGTCGCTGCGGGTGCCCATGGTTTTTTCTGATTTTCTGCCTTGCTCACTCTTCCTGCTGGAAGTCAGTCCGGCAGAAGACGAAACACCTTTTGCTTATCAGGACGAGCTCAGGACGATGGTATTTAGCATTAAAATAGGTTCCATTACCATTATTTGCACTTTACTTGATAACGGCATTATCGGCAGAGCTTTGGGTAAACTACAGCAGTTAACGCAGGGAAATCAGTTACATCCGGTGCAGGCAGCAGAGTTTAAAGCGCGCGTATTTTATGCTGCCTACATTTTTAATGTGGTTCCTGAATACTTCATCCGCTCCCCCAAACCCGAAGATAAGCACCTGACCCTGGACACCATAGTTGATGATGTGACTAATGAGATTTTTAATCCTTGGGAAATGGATACTTATGCTCATATGCTGGAGGAAATGCTGAAGCCTTGGGATATACGGGAACAGGACATTCTGAAATTTGGCACAAAACAGCCTATCAGTTTCCTGCTCGACAATCAGAACTATTTTAAGCCCATGGCAAAGTTCGAACGCAGTCTTTATCTATAAGCGGATTTTAAATTATAAGTATAAAAGGGAGCGCTGGCAGTTTTGCGGGCGCTCTCTTTTATACTTATAATTATATTTACTCAATCACAAAACTGATGGCAACATTAGACGTCACCACTACTTCGCCACCGGCAATCGAAGGGCCGCTCTGGTCATAAGCAGCCGACTCCATCATTACTTTTGCATACATTGGCCTTGGTCCACCTTCGTTAGAGTTTTCGTTTATCGTATATACCCGCCCTAATTTAGCACCAAGCTCCGAAGTAAGTGCAACGGCCTTTTGCTTTGCATCATTCACAGCGCGTTTACGGGCCTCAGTTTTATACTTCTCTACATCCGAAAGCTGAAAGGAAATACCATCCACACGGTTAACTCCCTGCGCATACAATCCAGATAATAACTGGTCGAATTTATCAAGCTTTTTTATCAGCACTGTCATGTTTTTCTGCGCCATATAAAAATCTGGTGAGGCTTTACCATACTCACCGCTATTATAAACGGGCTGCACGTTTACGAATGATGTCTGTATATATTTAGCTTCTACACCCTGGTTTTTCAGGTAATTGATAACGGCCGCAGCTTTAGCATCTGTCTGCTTCTTGGCTTGCTCCAGATCTTTCTCACGTGTTTCCACGCCAAAATTCAGCAACACTTCATCCGGTTGTACTTTTACTTCACCAATTCCATTCACATTTATGAGCGGTGGCATCATCTGTTGCTGCGCCTGCACCTGCACTACACCAAACAGTAACACAAGAAGCGCAATCCATTTCAGTTTTTTCATCGTCTTATTTTTAAAATAAATTAAGGAAGATAAAAGGCTGCTTCTAAGTAAATATAGCTTTCTTTTATATAGATCAGCCTTAATCAAAAGGCGTACCAAAATAAAAATTTACATTTTCTAATATTAAGTTTAAGGTATAAAAAGAGCCCCTGCCTTTATTGCCAGGGGCTCATCTGAATCGTAAAAATATATGTATCACTAGATATAGCTCAAAACCATTCAGGTATAATAGCTTTGATTTTAACGTCTCCGCATTTAACTAATAATCAGAGTATAATAGTTGATACAGTAAATATTAAACATTAGGCTCAGTTAAGATGCTTCTTCATATTCATACTCATCGCTGGAACTATAGCGAGCTAAAAGTATGGCACCAATTGTAAGCGCTCCTGCCGAAAGTATAAGCTGTGTAGTTGTAAAGCGCTTTGTCGCTTTCGAAATAATTGTACCTACATCCTGCATAAGCTCCGGCAGTTTATCATGGTTGCCCTGAAACACATGCAGCGCAGATTCTATTGTTTTAGACATATCGTGTGGCTGCAACAGCGACAACACACTTGCCTGATCTGCTCCCTGCTTTTGCTGATTTTGAGTGGACTTGGTACTATCCTGATTGTTCTGCTGATTTTGTGATGCGTTGTTTTCCATAGTTGTTTAAATTCTGTTCAAAGGATTTTATTGAATTTTAGTATACGGCGTCAGGTAAACAAAGTCTGGCTTTTTAGGCTGTAGCACGGCCGCCCTGCTGTACAATCATTTCCGTCATGCGTTGCTGCAGGCTGTCAGATGAAAGCATCATACTTGCGGGGAAACTTACTTTTAACTCTTCAATAGCCAGGGTTTCATTCTCGGGATTGTAGTTATACTTACCAGATACGCCTTTCTCACTAAAGCTGCCATTATTACCTTGCAGGCTTAGCCCCATTTGTTTAAGTTTAGCTTTCAATAAATCGAAAGCTTCCGGCTTAATGCCTTCATATTGCACCTGTCTCGCCATATTGGCTATTGTTGGTTTGGTTAAGTATATGCTTACTTAAACGGAAGCAGGCATTAATGGTTAAATTGAAAACAGCTTCTAAACAAACTTTTTAGCAGATGCTATATGCTTCATTTCCCTCCTCTGAGAAAAATTCCTGCACCGGCTATTGCAAACCCGTAAACACCCACTATATTTGCACCCGCAATCAGGCAACAAGGCCCGTTCGTCTAGGGGTTAGGACGTCAGATTTTCATTCTGGTAACAGGGGTTCGATTCCCCTACGGGCTACAACTTCAATACTGAATTCAGCAAAAAGCCTGCAAACTTAATGTTTGCAGGCTTTTTGCTTTTATAGGCTTTTCGAATCTTTTAGCTTTTCCCGAAAAAAAGGGGAGCAATTCGGTGAGTCATTTCAATACTTTATTTTACTCACCGAATCACACTTAAACTTCTGATTAACAGGCAGTACAAAGCCTGTACATCTTGTCTCAGCCCGGCTGCAACGCTATCTTGTATAACCATAAAGCAATTAACGCTATGAGCAAGCGCATCAGAGTACTCTTCTACCTCAAAAAGCCAAAGAACTATACCTATGGCCCTGTGCCAATCTACCTCAGAATCACTGTAGCCGGAAAAAGAGCAGAAGTATCCACAGGCAGAGAATGTGAACCGAAGCGTTGGATCTCCTCCTCTGGAAGGTCCTCCGGCACAAAAGAAACCGTTATTTCCCTAAATGCTTACCTGGACACACTGCAGGCGAAGGCTTATGAGGCCCACCGCCTGTTGCTGGAGGCGGGGGAGTCCATCACCGCCGAAAGCTTGAAACTCAGATTTATTGGCAAGGAGGAAGAGGTACGCACGCTGGTCAAACAGCTGGAGGAGCATAACCGAAGAATGGAGGCACTTATCGGCCTGGAGTTCTCCCCAGGTACACTTAAGGGATATAAGACCTCCCTGAGCCACAGCAAGGGTTTCATCAAATGGAAGTACGGTGCAGGCGACATTGACCTCAGGAAAGTGGACAACTCCTTCGTCACAGACTATGACTTTTACCTCAAAAGTGTTTGTAAGTGCTCGACAAACTCCGTTGCTAAGTACATCAAGCACCTCAAGAAGGTCGTTCGGACATGCCTGACACACGGCTGGATAGAAAAGGATCCATTTCTCCACTATAAGGCAAAGGTGAAACAGGTGGAGAGGGCGTTTCTCTCAGAGGAAGAACTGTACAGGATCGCAAGAAAGGAGTTTGTGACGGAGCGACTCTCTCAAGTTCGGGACATCTTCCTGTTCAGTTGCTTTACAGGCCTAGCTTATATAGACGTGCAGAAGCTCAAGCTCTCCGATGTACGTAAAGGTGTGGACGGGGAGCAGTGGGTCTTCAAGCACAGGCAAAAGACAGACACTCCCTCACGTATTCCCCTCCTACCCTCAGCGCTGGTCATCCTTGACAGGTACAGAGAGTCCCCGCAGTGCTTGCACAAGGGCCAACTGCTTCCTGTCTTGAGCAATCAGAAGATGAACGCTTACCTCAAAGAGATAGCAGACGTGTGCGGCATAACTAAACCTATTACATTCCATACAGCCCGCCACACTTTCGCTACCACCGTCACGCTGCTTAACGGCGTACCCATGGAGAGCGTCTCCAAAATGCTGGGCCACACCAGCATTAAGACAACACAGCATTATGCCAAGGTGCTTGACATAAAGGTTAGCCGGGACATGAACAGCATAAGGTGCAAGTTTAAACCTTAGTGAAGAGTTCATATCTTTATATATGTAGGCCGATCATTAGCCGTAAATATTCAATCATGCACTTATAGTTAATTTTATATATGACTGAAGCAGTGAACTTTTATTGCATGTTCTAAACAACAACTTTGGCCCATCTTTTTCTCATCATATATTAATCAGCCTTAGCTAATTAAACAACAACCACATTTATTTCGCACAGGCATTAGCAATGCTACAGGCATTTATATAGTAACTTTTACCAAGCTTAAAACTACATAATGTGCTAAATTAGGGGCTTATTTGATTTAGACTTTTATTAACATATGATACAAAATAATGAATTTGTACTTTCACGGTTGACAGTAAGCATTCACGATTCTAGTACATCCTCCATGAAAGGCAGCGGAACCCTTTTTTATTCCGATAGTCTGAAGAATAAGGTTTACGTTTTGACAGCTGCCCATTGTCTATATGCGGATGGCGACAAGTTTCAACACCCCTTACAAGAGGTCGTTATTTACATATATAACCCTGAAGCAAACAAGTATGAGGAAGTTATTTGTCCCATCGATCATAATTTGACCCTTGCCGATCAACACAGGGACGTTGCGATCATACTGCTGGATAAAGATATCGTAGCGGAAATAACTGGAGACCTCCCGCAGGTTCAGGCGGTCCGTGAAAGAGGGGCTCTTACCTCTTTTGCTGTAAAAGGGTTTCCTAACGCGACAAAGGGACAGGAGCTTGCAAGCATCTTTCCACAGTGGGCACAGGCCATGACTGGAGTATATAAGTTTCAGCTTCACCTGAGGGAAGATTACAACGATTGGGCTACCGATGGCTTTTCAGGAAGCGGGGTATTTCTTTATGACCAGCATTACCTGTATCTATTTGGCATCTTCACCCGTTTTCGGCCTGAAGGTAAGGGCCGCGTCATATACTGCCAATACTTAGACACTATCAACGAGGTGTTGGAAAAGAATTTTCTTCCCACTATACCCTTCACCTTCTTAGGAGAGCACGGGCTGACACCTGGATTTTTCCGTAAACACGTTGAAAATGCGATTCGTGACCTAGGACCACGATTTAATGAAAAACTGAACCTTCGCCTGCCAATTGCACAACTGTTTTATGATTTAGCAAAAGGCACTGCTTTCAAGGAGGGGGTTCTGAGGCGCCTGGATGTATGGCTAACATCTCGGCACTACGCCAGTTCCTCAAAAAATGAAATTATCAGCACCATAGAAGTTCAGCACAAAAACCTCCAGCTTACTGCTCACAAACTGATCCCTCAACTAAATTGGCAGCCAGACAAAACACTGGACCTCTCCCCAATACTTGATGGTATAGATCAGCTCACTACTGCTATCGAATCCAAGCGTGAGGAGCTCTATCGGTTGCAGCGAGAAGAGCTGCAGAAAGAAGAGAGTATCAAAAGAGACTATCATGGCGGTGCCCCCTATGGTAATGAACTGAGTTGGCTTCGTGAAGTAAGTGACACTAACCGAAAGCTATTGCGCTCCTTACACGAAGTGAACATAGACTTGTCCAATCGTCCATATCTACTTATCAGAGGGGAGGCTGGAAGCGGCAAGTCTCACTTACTGGGAGATATTGCTCAGGAGCGTCGAAAAGCTGGTAAGCCAACGCTGCTGCTGTTAGGCCAGCTATTTAAAGACGGGCATAATGTCTGGCAGAACATCTTGCACCAGCTTGGCCTCTCCTGCTCTCAAAACGATTTACTTCTATCGCTCAACAGCATAGGCAGGCAAGTAGGCGAACGCGTGCTCATACTTGTCGACGCCCTAAACGAAGGGGCCGGTAAAGAGCTTTGGCACGACTCGTTGGCTAGCTTTATCAATGAAGTGGCAAGGTATCCATTCATAGGGATGGCAATGACAGTCCGTAGCACCTACTGGGATGCTATTGTGCCTGCAGCTTTACAGAATGACAAAGGCTTAACCCGCATCACACACCAGGGGTTTAAAGGCAATGAATACGCAGCCCTTCGCCTGTTCTGCGACCATTACGGGCTCCCACAGCCACATTTTCCGATTCTTGCCCCAGAGTTCACAAGCCCACTGTTTCTTCAGCTCGTTTGTGAAGGTGTCAACGCTTCTAGCCAACGAACTTTCCCCCAAGGCTTCCGAGGAGTCCAATCCGTCTTTACTTTTTATGTCCAGGCAGTCAGCCAAAAACTTGGCAGAAAAAGGGATGATTACAGCCTGAGGCCTAGTTTGGCAAAACAAGCTATCCTTGAGTTTGCCAAAGCTTGCTTCCGGCAGAATAAGGTGAGACCGCTTTCTTTGGATGAGGCAAACGAGCTTTTTGACAGCAAGTTTCCCAAGTTTCCGCACCTGCTTCATGATCTTGTTCTTGAGAATGTGCTGATACAGAACATGTCCAGCGGTTATAACACTGACAAAGACATTCTGTATTTCGCGTATGAGCGCTTTGGAGATTTTTTTATTGCAGAGCATTTACTTCAAGCCTATGATTCTACTGAAGCTTTGAAGAAAGCCTTCGATGCAGACGGAGATTTGGGTGAAGAGTTTTTGAATGGGTTTTGGAGCAATAAAGGCATTTTAGAGGCTATGGCCGTTCTACTTCCTGAAAAACACCAACTCGAGATTGTTGAGGTATATGACTGGGTATTTAAAGACAACCCTGCTAACCCCCGCAGTAGCACTGCAGGATGGCTAAACCAGTTCTTGATGGACAGCCTGAAGTGGCGCACAGTACAGAGTATCGATGATGACAAACTAGTTGAATGGTTCAACAGTGAAAATTTTGATTTTGATTACCATGAGTACTTAAACATATTAATAGGGTTGTCTACGCTTCCCGATCACCCTTTTAACAGTGATAAGCTGTTTCGCATTCTCAGTAGTCACTCCATGCCAGAGCGGGACCAGTTCTGGCAACAATACCTGCTGTATTACCAAGGCGAAGACGGTGACGGAAATGCATATCCCATCACCAGATTAATTGACTGGGCTTGGCAACAGGGCCTATCAGAAAACATTGACAAGGAAACAGCCCGTCTGGCAGGCCAAACGCTGGCTTGGGTGCTCAGTACCACCGACCGAAGCCTTCGTGACCGCACAACCAAAGCCATGGTAAACCTGTTGGAGGAGCAGCCTGAGGCTCTAATTCCCCTCCTTGAGGCCTTCAATGAAGTTGATGACATGTACATCGCAGAAAGGCTCTACGCTGTCGCTTATGGATGCGCCTTACGAACATCACAAAACAGTGCCGTGCTACAGATAGCACAGCGCGTGTTTAATCATGTTTTTAGCCAGGGAAGTCCGCCTAAGCATATCCTGCTCCGTGACTATGCCCGGAACACAGTAGAATATGCGCTTTATAAGCAACTGCCAGTCGAAGGTGACTATAACCTTATTCGACCACCCTACAAAAGCCAAATGCCAGAATATATGCCCACTGCTGAAGTGGCTGCTTCTTTCAAGTTGGACTATGATGCGGAGGACTACAAGCAGAAATATGGACATGCCCATAATGAAATCCACCACTCCGTTATGACCTGGGACTTTGGCAGATATGTGGTAGGCAGTGCTCTGACTCATTTTTCACCAGTCAGCTTTACTGTGACAAAGGCCTATAGAGAATTTTTAAATGGACTGAAGGTCAGGCAGCGGGATGCGGTTAAACTGTACGCCACCTTGTTTGAATGGATGCACCTATCTACCCAGCAAAAGAAGAGTGCTATAAATAAAATAGGGAAGGACCGCTTTGAAGAGACCATAGCTGTGTTTTCTGAAACCTTTGTTAATACGGAGAAACTCCTTGATGAGAGTTTAGCTACAGAGCAACTGCATTTCTTTGAGAAGCAGGTTAAACCTTACCTGCAAAGTTTGCTCAGAACAAAAGACTGGCAGCGAAATGCTTTTGATACTGTACCCGTACGTGCATGGATCGTTCAGCGTGTGTTTGAGTTGGGTTTCAATGCTGAAATGCATGGACCATATGAGTCAAGCCTCGGAAGCTCTTACAACAATAGACATGAAAACAAAGTGGAACGCATCGGCAAGAAATACCAGTGGATAGCATTCTATGAAATCATGTCCCTGGTTGCTGATAACTACAAACTGCGGGAGGGTTACGGTGCAACAGGTAAGGAAAAGTTTTACCAAGGTCCTTGGCAATTATATTTGAGAAACATCGACCCAGCCTTTACCTCAAGGCCACTAAACGCTGATGACAACGAAGATGACGGTGAGCTCAGTCGCACCTTACCTACTTCCAATTGGTGGTCCGCAGGCCCTTACGGTTACTGGAGTCAGCAGGACAAAGTTTGGGTAACTAATACCCAGGATTTACCGGCCCCGGAATCCATTATAGAGAAAGCCGATGAGGCAGGGCAAAAGTGGCTGTACTTGAACCTGAACATTACCTGGGAAGAGCCAAAGCCTGTTGGGCAGGATAAATACTCTATACAGCGAAAGGACATCTGGTATATGTTACAAGCTTATCTAATGCCTAACAATAAGAAGAACAAAGTATTAGAGTGGCTGCGTCAACAGGACTTTGGAGGTAGGTGGCTACCAGAGAGTCAAAATCATATCGGCTTGTTGAATCGTGAGCACTACTGGTCCCCTGCCTCACAGGTATACCAAAGGGAAGCTAGAAAATGGCAGCAGCTTGGCGACTCCATGTATAAAGTTATTCTTACCACCGAGGAGGCAACAGGGGAACTGAGCGAGGATAAGTCCGGTGCTCATTTTTACTACAAGATGCCGTGCCAAACGATCTTTGAAGGCATGAAACTACAATACGGCTCTATAGATGGGGACTTTAGAAATGATAAAGGAGACTTAGTCGTTTCCAACGTAAATCCTAAAGGAGTGCTGATCCGCAAAAAAGAGTTTTTAGCTTTCCTTGATGAAAATAACCTATCAGTTATCTGGACACTTCTTGGTGAGAAACGTGCTTATAAATATCATGATCATTCATGGAATAACTTTAGCACTCTAAGTGGTGTGTATCACATGGAAGGCGGCAACTTAACTGGCTCATTGACTCTGCAGGAAGACAAATCAAACTAACGCTTTAGCCAATGGAAATCTTTTTTTACCAAGCAGAATGCGGTGACGCAGCCCGTGTCAGATATACAGGCACAGACGGTAAGCCTCATAACATATTCATAGATGCGGGATATGAACGAACTTACCGACATGTGCTATCGAGTCAAATAAGGGAGATTCAACAGGCAGGGGAACATATTGATCTCTGGATTATCTCACATATACATGATGATCACATAGGGGGTGTTTTGGCCTACCAGAAAGCTATCATAGATGGCCAGACCGAGGATATTGTGAAAGCATGGTACTACAACCCGCCACGGGCTTCCACCATTGATGGTGACGAAATTGTATCCTCATCAATTAGTGCAGCGAAAAGCATTAGCCAAGGTGATAACTTAGCCAGTTACTTAACTTCAAAAGGGATGCTGCCTAATACTGACATTACGACCGAACTACCTGATCAACAGCTCTTCGGCTGTCACATGAAGGTACTTTCGCCCTCTCCAGCCAAACTACAACAGCTTAGGAATAAATATCCTGTAGCTGGGCATAAGATGCTGGAACAAAATGAATTGTCTGATGTTAGTGAGGCGAAAGCCGCTAAAGGCTATGATTACCACATTCCCATTGAAGCTTTCAGCCTTAACGACTGGGAGGAAGACCAGTCGGTAGAGAACGGCAGTAGCATTGCTGTGCTGTCAGAATTCGAAGGGAAGAGGGTGCTTTGGCTGGCAGATGCCCACCCTAGTACGATTGTTGCTTCCCTCCGACAACTTGGTTACTCAAAGGAAAACCCCTTAATCTGCGACTGGGTCAAAGTTACGCATCATGGCAGTAAGGCAAACAACAGCGATCAACTGTATGAATTGATCCGTTGTAATAACTATGTCATGAGCGTAAACGGTGAAAACAAGCACTATCTCCCAGCCAAGGAATGTATTGCCCGCATTTTGCGTAATCCCAACCGACCACTAGACTCAAAGTATCATTTCTACTTCACGTATGACAATGAAACCCTTAGGAACATCTTCCGTGTAGACAAAGCAGATGTGTATGAGATATGGAATTTTTCGGTACACTATTTAAAGAGGAACAGTTCGTTCCAAATCCAATAAAGGCTAAGCGAAAACAACATAAGCGGCACAGGTTCAACCCTAAAGTCTCTACTGAGCAAAAAAAGGGGCTATAAAAGCCCCTCGTCCGCCAGCGAGTAGTAACTCTCGCTGGTGATGATGATGTGGTCCAGCACCGCGATGTCGAGCAGTTCCCCGCCTGACTTCATCTTCTTTGTCAGCTGCAGGTCCGCCTGGCTGGGCTTGAGGTTGCCGGAGGGGTGGTTGTGGCAGAGGACGATGGAGGAGGCGCAGGCTTTCAGGGCCGCTGCGAAAATGAGCTTGGGGTCCGCCACCGTGCCTGCCACGCCTCCTGTCGATAGCTCGTAGATGCCCAGTACCCGGTTAGCCCTGTTGAGGAGCATGACCTTGAACTGCTCCACGAACTCTATCTTGCCCGTGTCCCAGCTTTGCTTCAGCACATGGTAGCTGTCGGTGGAAGAGGTGACCTGCGGTCTCTCGGAAGGTTTCACTTTGCTTCTGTAGGTGAGCTTTATCTCTGCTACTTTGGAGAAGGAGGGGTTTTTGGTTAGCTTTTCCATAATCTTTGTCTTTTTAGTGTGAGGAATTGATTATGGTGCCCCACCTGCCTTCGGGACGGACTAAGGGCAAGGTGGAGACAAAGAAAATGCGGAGGGCTCCCTTCAGGGATACCCATTTTCTTTGTACTACCTTGTCCCGTGTCCGGCACGCAAGGCTAACTTTGCGCCGGAATGAATGCCCCGCACTTTTGCATTGAGGTGGCTTTTGGGCGAAGCGCTCTTTCGAGTGTCTCCTTTGCTCCCTCTGTTTTATAGCCGTCACTACCACTACTAAGCTGTGGGAATGTGGTAAACTCCAGGAAGAGTTTTCCATATTTCCACAGCCCTTTCCGGTGGCTTTTTACTATGACTTTTTCAAGTGTCCTTTTATTTGTCTGCTCCTCTTGTTTCGCTTTATGAGGGACTTACTCTCCTAAGGAGGCTTAGTGATAGGTGTTTGCTGTTCTTCTTGTGCTGGGGTTTAAGATAAAAAGGACACCGAGTTCCGAGGTGTCCTTTGGCACGGGCCGACCCCGAGGGAGAGCCCTTTTTGTATACAAAAATACATCTTGCTGACACCACTAAACCGGTGTCCATTCCATTATCCGGCCGTCTAGTAGAATGAGCTGCTTTGGGTGATACTAAAGGGGGAATAGTCGGGATGTATAGTGGCTAAATTTCATATTGGCAAAGCTTTGAAACAGCCGCTGCTCTGCTTCTATTCAGCCCTTTCAACGGATTTACCTAAAGTAGCTATTATTTTTTCAAGACGATTACCGCAGCGAGAGCAGGGGAAATGGATGCTCAAAGTGGTGAGGCGGGATAAAATTAGTTCCTGCCTTACATTCCAATAATTTGTGGTCGTCCAATAGATTCGCTACAGTTATAGGTTTGCTGAATATTTGATACTTCTAAGTTAACCAGATTTACTTTATTGTTATACTTGCTTAATATTTTGGATCTCTACCAATTCTGCTCATGCAGAGGCTCCTGCGCAGGATTATATTCAGTATTTATGTCTTCATTTTCAAGACATTTAGGATGATTTATCAGTAATGATATCAAGGCACTTTCCCTTCAGCGTGCTGTGTGGGCGATGCCAATTGTAGAAAACTACCCTTCTTTTAGCCGGTAGTTGAACAGGGAATTCTTTTAGTTGGCTGTCACATAAAACACCTGTAGGTCCTCTGATGGCTTCGCTCCAGCTTGCCGTTCAGGCGAGGAGAGTATGACCTGGCGGCCCTGAACTTGATGCTGTATGCCTGCAGCCTCTCTTGAATGCTGTAGCCGAAAACTTTCTTTTACCCTATGCTACTGCTTTTTTGCCTTGAGCAGATAGTTGCCATAGATGTAGAAGCCTATTTTGGCCTGCAGGGGCTGCAAGTAGGGCGTGCGGTTGTGGCGGTGCAGCAGGTTGTATTGCAGCAGCGCATAGCCCTTTACCTGCTTGTAGAAGGTGTAGTGCCTGCCTGCTCCTACGGAAAGCCCCTTTACCCACTCCTGCTCTGTTCCCTCTGCCTGGCCGGCTGCACCCGGGCGGGGGACGGGCGTGCTCAGGTGCTCGTAGTGTAGCCTGCCGAAGATGCCTTTGTAGACCTCCACATCCGTGAAGGCAAAATAGCCGAGCACCCTGTCTGATGCGCTCACCCAAGGCCTCTCCTTCACACTCAAGCTCAGGCGGTACTGAAAACCGCCGCCGGAGGAGATTTTGTCTGTGAAGCGCCAGGCGGCATAGGGGCCCAGGTCAATCAGGTACCGCTCCTGGCTGCCGAACTGCCAGAGCGTGCCCAGCTCCACTCGCTCGGGCCAGGGCTTTCCCTTGAGCGGGTTGCGCTTGAGAAATCCCTTTGGCAAATCCTTTACGCTTTCCAATTTCTCAAACCGGCCTTTGTACTTGCCCAGCTCCTGCCTACCCAGGTTTAGCTTCTCCTCGTGGCCGGCGAAAAAGTCTCCGGCCGACTTCATGGCGCGTGCCCTGGCCATGTCCTGCAGCTCCTTCGGGGCAGCCAGCTCCCGGGGAGGTTGACTGAGTAGATTTTCGTCCGGCAACAGGGATTTGGCGCTGAGCTGGCTTGCCTGCTTTAGCTGCCCGAGCGCCTGCGTGGCCTCCTTGGGCAGCAGCTCGCGTGCCAGCGCCTCTGTGGCCCTGGTGATTTCTTCCTGGAGCTTAAGTGCTGCTTCGTCCAGCTTGGCAAGGGCTGCCTGGTGATTGGCAAAGGCCAGTTTCAGGCTGTCCTGCTGCTGCTTTAGCTTCTGGGTATCTGTGTATTTTTGTTGCAGACTATCGAGTGCCTTCTCCAGGGCTGCCGAGCCCTGCAGGGCTGCGTGGAGCGAGCGCAGCTGCTCTTGCTGCTGCTTTACCTGGGAGAGCAGCTGCTTTGCCTCAGCTATGCCTGCTCTGAGCTGCTCCACCTCCGGCGGCACTTGTTGGGCAAGAGAGGCCACCGAGAGGCACAGCAACAGGAAAATAAGAACGCAGGGCTTGAGGCGCATCTTGTAATGGTTTAATAAGTAAAGTGTTTTAAAAGCTTCTGAAATGTAGCGCTCCAATTTGCACGCCAGCATCAGCACCTATTCCCCGGCTACTTTCTTTGAGAGAATGGCCTGTTATATAATGCTTTACAAATATATGATATTTTATATTAAGTTGCCCCTCCAGTTAAAAAGAAAAAGCATGGCTTTGGCACAAATAATAATCTGCAGTAGCGCAAGGCTCCTCGAGTCAAAGGGCCGGAAATCCTCCTAGGCCGTGCGGCTGAAAAACAGCCAGTGTAGAAGTATAACTTGTGCTATAAACAAAGGCTCCGGTTGATTTCGGGGATTTCCGGGTGCTTTACTCCTACTCCAGGAGGACCGCCAGAAACTCCGCCAACTTTCTGGAGCGAGTGGTCGAGCAGATGCCTTTCCCAGTGCAGCGGGTGCAGATGAACAGGGGAAGGGAGTTCTTCGGCCTTGTCTTCCAGGAGAAGCTGCAGGCATACAGCATCAAGTTCAGGGCCGCCAGGCCATACTCTCCTCACCTGAACGGCAAGCTGGAGCGAAGCCAGAAGACTGACTTGCAGGAGTTCTACGTGACGGCAAACCTGAAGGATCACCAGCTGAACGAGCGGCTGGAGGAGTGGCAGTTTCACTACAACTTGTACCGCTCACGAAGCTCCTTAAAGGGCAAAACGCCCATGGATGTTGTCACTGAAAAATCAGCCCTGACGCCGCTATGGGAAGAGATAGAGGCAAGGTATGATCCGTCTATAAAAACGATCTGGGAGCAGAACTACGGCTGGGAGAGAAAGCTCAGCAAATACAGGAAAAAAGGAAAGCCTGCCGAAAACTAGAAATATCTAACCTTTGGCAGGCCTATAAGTGTAGCGGATCTAAAGAATCACTACAAATCAACTCTATCACAAATTCCTTCTTCGCTCAATCATGCGGCATGTGGAGAATAACCTCCTGTTACTTTTACTATTAGGAGCATAGTTACAGACAATTACTCTGGAAGATCCATTTATCCTTTATACCATTCATCAGTCTGATATTTATCTGGGATATTCTCATTCCATGGATCATTTATTCCTATACTTTCAAGTTCATCAAACCACAGGTCTCTTTTTGATTCAGGCAATTGCTTTCCACACCAAGGACAGAACTTGATCATAATAGAGGAACTTCCCCCATCCATAATTTTGATTCCATATTCGTTAAATTTCTTGACGTAGATAATCGGCGTGTCAACGTTATCAAAGTCTTCTGAAGAATATTCATTCAATTTATAGCACATAAATTAATAATTTACTAATGGGTTAATAGATAGTTAAAGGTGTAAAGTTTATTATTACTTCGCTAAAGCTGCTCCTATTATCTGCACCCCAATTAAACCTTCTCCAGAGGGTACTGTAAGTACGTCAAATACTATAATTCCTACTCCTACAGCCACAGATCCATATATCAAGGTTTTTTCAATTGTCTTAGCACTAGGCTTATACCAGGGATCAGGACTAACAATAGGATCTATTTTTCTATCATCTATCGGATCTTTTACCATTTCTCCCTCAGGATTCCAGACTCCAATATGCTTACCTCTTCGATTGTATCTTTCCAATTCTCGGTGCTGCCCATCCCATTCTATAATATCCCCATTTGGCAGCCTCCATCTTGGACGACCACCTTTACGTTTTACTCTCTCTGCGTCAGGAAATCCGGGAAGACCGTCTTTGGGAGGTGGCGTATATGATGGTGGCGCACCAGCCTGTGACCCTCTTTTCTTTTCTTTAGGACCGTCCTCACCATTTCCTGCTATATAGCGCGCGCCATCATCCCAAAGGTCAGGCTTTTGATTGCTACTGCCATCATCAAACTTGTTAGGCCCATCAAGCATGCTTTGGTCGTGTGGCGATCCTTTTTCAGGAAAATCAATAGGATCTTCTTCCCTGAAGCTACTTGGCCACATACCGTCGGGGTCTATGAACCTAATCGGGTTATCGAAGGCGTAGTTGTAAGGAGAATGCCTTCTCATCATATCCGCCATCGGGTCGCTTACGTGCCATCTTCCCAGCTGGGCATCGTACATCCTGGCTCCATAGTCCATCCAGTTCAGCCCCAATTCCGTCTGTTTCTCTTTGCCGTTGTACTGGAAGAGCCCGTCCGGCGTGTTCTGCCACTCTATGCCGGCCAGGTTCATGCCCCAGGGGTCATAGTGGTTCTCCTGCACCAGCATCGGCTCCGTGACTGATACGGCCATGTCGTCGAACCATACTTCCTCTGCGCTCTCGTTGGCCACGTAAACCTCGGCAAAACCGTCCGTCGTTGCCGCATAAGTAAGCTCCAGCTGCTCCCACCCCTGCTTGGCTTCTTCGCCCAGTACCTGGTAGCCGCTCTCCACGTAATTGGAATCAGCATCGTAGGCAATATAACGCAAATAAGCTTTGGGCGCACGCTTTTCTTTCTGGAACACCTCGGGTGCCAGCGCCAGCCCCGCCCCGATGAAAGGCATCCCCCTGCCTGCTTTCCTTTGGCCTGCCTCCCCGGCGGCATTGGTGCCTGCCGTTAGGGTGGCACTTGCGGCCAGCCAGCTGGCCAGCGAGAAGGCCAAGTCTTTCTTCTTTTCCGTCTCGTACAAGCCGAAGGCTTCCACTCTCAGGCTGTCTCCCTTGTGGAGCTTTATTAGCTTTGAGGGCCCCATCGGCCGGTTCCTGCCCGTACCCAGCAGCGCGGCGTGGCTGCCGGTCCTGGCCTTTGCCCTGTCCAGGTGCCTGGTCTCGGCTACATGCTCGAACTGCTCTTCCTCCACAGGCGCTGCCATCAGTTCCATGGTGACCATCTGCGTAGTGGTCGTCGCCTCTGCAAAGGAGACTCGCAGGTTGCCCAGGTGGTCTTTTAAGTGATACTCGTAGCGCCATTTGGCATCTGTCTCCGGCTGGTAGAGCACCCTGCCCTGGCTGGTGAAAGCAAAGAGCGTGTCTGCCTGGTGCACGAACAATCCACTGTAATCTGTAGCGACCACCGGCTTGCCCGCCTCGTAAACTTCTTTTCTGAGCTTTACGCCTGCAGCCGAATAAATATAGCTGATATAACCTTTGGCGCCCAGGGTCACCTTCTCGGGCAGGCCCAGGGAGTTGTAGGCCACCTGGGTAACGCCCTTGTTGTCGTCGCGTACCATGCTGCCGCCGGCATTGTAACCATACTCAGGCGCTGCAGCGGTGTAGGTGCGCCCGTTGTCGCGGAAGTCGCCGGCAGGCCCAGCGGCAGCGGCCTGGTCGTCCACCCCCATTAAACGGTTACCGGCATAAGAATAGGCCAGCTGGTCCACCGTGCCGTAAGTGCGGGCAATGGATTTGTCGTAGGCACTGCCCGAAGTAAGCCCCTGGCGCGCGAGGCTCAGAATGTTGCCGTTGGCGTCATAGCTCATCGCAGGCAGGGAGTAGTCCTCTCCTGCAATTCCGCCGGAATATTCGGCCGTGCTCAGGCGATTGGCCGCATCGTAGCCATAACTATAGCCCCGCTGTAGCCCGTCCGAGGCGCTGCGCCACAAGGCCTGGGAGATGTTGCCGTTGAACTGCGCCGTAGCACCGGCACCGGGCTCCTCGTAGCCCAGCTCCAGGCCGAACAAATCGCCTGCACCCGAAAGATTGCTATCATTGATGGAGGTGAGCCAGCCACGGATGTTGTAGCGCGTGTCCACCTGCTGCAGGAAGATGCTGCCGTCTTTGGAGCCCATGGCCTTGCCCGTCTCCTGGCCCAGGGCGTTGTAGCTGTGCAAGGCCAGTGTGACCAGGTTCTGCTCGTCGGCGGGCTCCAGCGTGCCCACCCACGTCTTCTGCTTTTCCTCCAACAAACGGCCCATGTGGTCATAAGTGAGCTGGGTGCGCACCGCGTAGGTGGCCGTACTGGTCTGGTGCCGGGCAAAGGTCTTCAGCGGCCTGCCTGTAAAGTCGTAGGCGATGCTCGTGCGGTCAGCCCCGCCCATGTTGTTAGAGGCCACCGTCTGCACCGGCCGGTACTTGCTGTCGTAGTAGCTGACCGTGTGCAGGTAAGACGGCGTAGCGGCTGCCGCATCCAGCACCCGTACTTTAATGCCCGTCACCTGCCCCCGCACCCGGTCGTTGCTTGTCTGCTCATAGCCTTCATAGGCAGCATAAGCGTAAATGCCCGTATTGTCTTCAGCCAGGAATTTGAAAGTGTAATCATCGTAATAGGTCACGCTCAATACTTTGCCCGCATCCGCATTCGCTGGGTAAGTACCGGTGAGCGTGTAGCCGTGCGCCTTGCTGTTGTCGCGCGTCTCGAAGCGCAAAAGCGGGCTAGCTGTCTGCGGGTCGGTGAGCTGGTCCACTTCGGCTTGCACCGCCTCTCTGGTGCGGGCATTCGTCCAGAGGCCCGTCACCACCGGCCGGTTCAGCGCGTCGTACTTGGTGTACGTCCACTCCCCGCCCTGTTCCTGGCGCTGCACCGCATCGCGCGTGAGCACCACCCGGTCCCAGCGGTCGTAGACCATCTCCACCACGCCGGACCCCGGCACCTGTTTTGTTGTCATGCGCCTGCGGCCGTCATAGGCATAGGCAAAGCACCAGTCGGCCAGAAAAGCCGGGCTGAGCGTCATGGCGCCGCCGGCAGCCACCGTGTTACCGGCGGCCGTAGCAGCGGGCTGCGTCACAGGCACTTCCTGCACCCGTACCCGCACCTGGTCAGGAGCCGAGGCCAGCCCCTGCGCATCTGTCACCGCCAGGGCAAACACGTACGCCCCTTCTACCAGTCCGCTGGCTATGAGGCTGGCCGCTGCAGCTCCGCTCAGCGTGGCTGTATTGGGCCCGCTTACCTGGCTCCAGGCATAAGAGGCCACGGCGCCTGCCTCGTCCGTGCCCGCACCCCCAAGCATCACGCCCGAAGCCGGCAGGGCCAGCGTCTTGTCGGCGCCGGCATCGGCCAGCGGCGCCTGGTTGCCAAGCGTTGGCATCACCAGCACGAAATAACCTGTCTGGGCCCCTGCGGCCGGTGAGGCCAGGTTGCCCCCCAGGCTCACCGCTCCTGCCGGAAAACTTTTGCTGTAAAGCTCCATGTAGCTTATCTGTGAATCGTTCACCCCTACCTGCTCGGCCACCTTCTGCCAGCCGGCGCTTGCGCTGAGCCAGCTTGGCAGCGCTGTTGCCCGCGGGTCATAAGCCACGTACACAGTGGAGGCCTGGCTCAGGTTAAAGGAAAACAGCGTGGCACTGGTACTGCGCTTGTCGTCGTTGGCCGTGCGCACCAGCGCTGCCCCCTCGAGCTGCGCAGGCAGCGAAGTCACCTGAACCGTGCGGTCGATGTAGGTCGGGGATCCTGCTGCCAGTGCGGCCACCTGGTAGGTCTTCCCGGTCGTGGCCGTTACGTTCTGCACCAGGCTTGCAGGAGCCGGCAATACCTTCACGTAGTAAGGTGCGCCTACCGAAGCGCCGGAAGGGTCCGTGGCCGTCACCCGCACGCCCAGGGATATGGCCGAAGCGGGCGCCGTGCCGCTGAAAGTTTGAGAAGCGGCATTGAAAGAAAGCCAGGAGGGCAGCGCTGCGCCATCAGCCAATGTGGCTGCATAGCTCAGGGGCTCCCCGTCCGGGTCTGCGTAGCCGCCGCCTGCAAAGGAGAAGGCCTGCCCGGCCGTCAGGAGCTGGCCTGCCGGCGCCTGCACCACGTAAGGGGATTGGTTCACGGCACCCGCCTCGGCTACCACGCCGAAGTCTTCGAACTTGTAGGTGATAGAGGCGGGGCCATCCCGGTGCGTGGCATAGATGCCGGCATAAATGTCGCCGGCTAGGCCCATGTCCGTGATGGGCAGCGCGGGCACAGCGTAAGAGGCCCCTGCGCTTACGTAGGTCAAGCCGTTGTCTGTAGAGTAGAAGCCCTCGGCCGTGCCCGTGCCCGGATCCACTATCAGGCGCAGCTTCACCGTTTTGGTGCTCATCCCGGTGATAGAGCCCGTGATGCGCTGGTCCGTATCCCCGTTGCCGGCAGAGACGTCGTTGTTTTCGCGCCGCAGCTCCACCTTGTTGCTCCACACCACCAGCTTGAGAAAGATGCGGTCATCCTGGCCCAGCCACAGGCCCGCCTGCTGGTAGGCGCCCTGGTAAGGTTTGATGAGCGTGGTCTCTATCCGCAGGCGGCCCCGGGCGTCCACCTGCACGCCCAGGCTGTTGAGCTGGTTGTTGTTGTCCTGGAAAGCGATGCCCTTGTTGGTGGTCAGCTGCAGCCGGCCGCCGGAGATGCTGAGCCTGGAAGGCTCGTAGCCCGGCACGTCCGGGTTCGAGGGCGCGCCGTCTTCTGTCGTGCGCGTGCCCGAGTAAGGGAGCACCATGGTGAAGCCTGTGCCCACCCCAGCTGCGTCCAGAAGCGTGTGCTGCTCCTTTATTTTTCCGTCAAAGGTCAAATTCAATGGCAGGGCTACTTGCAGCTGATCACAGGGCAGCGTGCTGAGCGGGGAGCAAGGCGCTCCCTGCTCCTCTTCGGCCGGCGCGTCAGCCAGGTGGTTGCGATAGCCCTCGGGCTGGATGACCAGCCGCAGGTTGCCCATATCGTCGTACACGTACTGAGTCACCAGGAAGCCTGCGTCTGCCTTCGCGTCCGTAACAGCGGCTGCTTCCTGCACCTTTTTCATCACCACCCGCCCCTGCTTGTCTTTGTATTCGATTGTCAGGTGGTTCTCCTCATCCCTTGCCTCGGTTACGTACAGCTCCCCTGCATCATAATGGCTCGGAGAGGAGTACTTGCCGCTGTCAAAGTTGTAGTTCCACAGCCGCACTTCTTCCGCCGTGTTGGTGCGGAAGGAGGATTTGACCGTGTGGCCGGCGTTATTAGCCCCGCTGTCGGCAGGCTGCCAGGCATCTCCCGGCGCCCCCTGCTCTGTCACCCGGTTCAAAGGCGAGGGCTCGAAGACCGTCTGCCCGAAAGGGTGCTCGGAAGTGGCCACCGCTGCATTCAGAGGGGAAGCCGTGTTGTAGAAGGCGTACTGCTCGCTGGTGGTGTAAGTCTGGGGAGCCTTCACCGCATCGGGGCGGTAAGCGCCCGCCGTGCCGGTGGCCGCATAAGGCAGGTACTGCCTTGCCTGTCTGCCGAATTCGTCGTATTGGACGGGCTGCACCAGGTCCTGGTAGCCGGGAGTTGCCTTGGTCTGCACCGTCTGCAGCGGCCGGCCCAGCCCGTCGAAGTATTGTATCTGCTGCTGCACCTGCTGCACGGTGGCACCCGCCAGCTGGGCTGCACTGGTAAAGCCGGCCACCTGCGCCGTGTTGGTGACGATGTAGTTCATGTCCGCACTTGGCGAAGAAGCAAAAGAATTTCCGCTCACGGTCACCGTTGTCTCTGCTGTGTAAAGGATGAGGGCCGTGGCCCAGGCGTTGGTCACCCGGCAGCGGTACGCGCCTGCGTCCCCTGCTGTGGCCTCGGCCACCTGGTAGGTACTGGCGGGTT